>OGMW01000539.1_pt1 | contig 39978 bp, 48 predicted proteins | sample 1573281 | NCBI WGS metagenome assembly OGMW01 (sample SAMEA2581907, study PRJEB24529) | metagenome | biome: Human gut stool | place: China | collected 2011 | reverse complement strand
AAAAAGAATGAAGCAGCGAGGGAACTGCCGCAGACGCGGCGGCTCCCTCTTTTGTGGATTGAAACGGAAAACAACTGTCCCGCTGCTTCTGGTCATCGTGGCCAGAGGTGGGGCAAGGTCAAAGGGCGGCGCTTTTGTGCCGTCCTTTCACGTTTCCCCACGGACAACGGGAAACCATCAAATCTATTCACACCGCTGATTGTTATAGGAGGTTTTCAGATGACGGAGGCAAGAGTCGGCTATCACAAGGAAGTCAAAACCGCGTCTTTTCAGGGCAAATCCATCACCGTGGAAAACCTGACCCCGATGCTCTCTCCCCGAGCACGGGACAAGCGCAAGCGTGAAATTGAAAGCTGTCTGTATGAGGTCTTTGTGAAGTATGCGCCGGGGCGGGCGCAGATGCACTAATGCGGGACATCCTTGAGATGCGGGGCTGCCAGAGGTATAATATAGGTGTAAGGTTTGGTAGCTCCTACACGGAAAGGAGCACCAAATGATTATTCGTGAAGATGCCATTTATGGCAGACAGTCCGTTGACCGCAAGGACAGTATCAGCATTGAAAGCCAGATCGAGTTCTGCAAGTATGAATTGAGAGGAGGCAATTTCCGCAAATACACCGACAAGGGCTATTCCGGCAAGAATACCGATCGACCCAAGTTCCAAGAAATGATGGCCGATATTCGCCGGGGCCTGATCAAGCGCGTGGTGGTCTACAAGCTGGATCGTATTAGCCGTTCCATTCTGGACTTCGCAACCATGATGGAAACTTTTCAGGAATACAATGTCGAGTTCGTTTCCTCTACGGAAAAGTTTGACACGTCCACCCCGATGGGGCGGGCCATGCTGAATATCTGCATTGTATTCGCCCAGCTTGAACGTGAAACCATCCAGAAGCGCGTGACCGATGCCTACTATTCCCGCTGCCAGCACGGTTTTCACATGAGCGGTGCGGCCCCCTACGGCTTCCAACTGGAGCCGACCACCATTGAGGGCATCCGCACAAAAATGATGAAGCCTGACCCGGAAACGGCAGATATTGCAAAGCTGATGTTTGAAATGTACTCCCAGCCCGCAACCTCTTTCGGGGACATCGCCCGCTACTTTGCCGACGAGGGCATCCTGATCTACGGCAAGGAAATGACACGGGGCTTTATCTCTCAGCTTTTGAGAAATCCCATTTACGCGCAGGCCGACCTCGATATGTACGAGTTCTTCAAAAGTCAGGGGACGGTGGTAGTCAATGAAGCGACAGATTTTGCCGGAACAAACGGCTGCTATCTCTATCAGGGCCGGGATGTGCAGGAAAGAAAAAACAAGCACCTGAAAGATCAGATACTTGTTCTTGCTCCCAGCGAGGGGCTGGTATCGTCTGATACATGGCTGCGCTGCCGGAAGAAGCTCATGGCGAACAAGACGTTCCAAGGCGGGCGAAAGGCAAAGAACACATGGCTTGCCGGAAAGGTCAAGTGTGGCCGCTGCGGATACGCGCTTATGAGCGTCGGCAATCCGACAGGCGTTCAGTATCTCCGCTGCTCCAAGCGGGCCGACAGTAAAAGCTGTGACGGCTGCGGGACGCTCCGTACACGGGAATTTGAAAGGTTCCTGTACGGCGAAATGGTCAAGAAGCTGTCCGAGTTCCAGACGCTGACGGCAAAGCGGGAAACGGTCAATCCCAAATTGACCGCGCTGAACATGGAGCTTGCCCGCGTGGAGGAGGAGATTGAAAAACTGCTGAATACTCTGACCGGGGCTAATGCTGTGCTGCTGTCCTATGCCAACAGCAAAATCGAGGAGCTGGACACACACCGCCAAGCCTTGACAAAAGAGATCGCGGCGCTGTCGGCGGAAATCATGTCCCCGGAGCAGATCGAGCGGCTGTCGGTCTACCTCAACCAATGGGAAGAAATTGACTTTGAGGACAGGCGGCAGGTTGCCGACGGCCTGATCTCACAGATCCGCGCAACCGACGAACACGTTTCGATTGAGTGGAAAATTTGACTTTTTCTTATCCATCGCACACGACAAAGGGCTGTGTGCCCTTGTCAAGCGATGTAATTAATTTTTGAGCAATATAAGCAGCAAAAGCTTGTCTTCCTACCTCCGTCTGTTCTGATTCAGCAGCTAATTGTTGAATTTCTTCCGCTGTAGCATTAGTTAAATCTTGTGCATTCCAAGCAGCTTCGGCATGAGTAGCTGCCAAATTTGCAGATACGATCTCCTCGGAGTTTTGAACCCCCATAAGTTCCAGATACTTAGTTGTTACATTAGCCGTATCATCACTTAATCCATCTAATACATCAGAATTATAAAGAAAAGCAGTAGCAAGATTATCAAATGCCTCCTGACAGGCTTGAATATTTTTAGGATTTTCAGAAACCGTATTGACAAAATCATTATACTCTGTTGTGAAACCAGAAAAATTTTCTTTGAAATTCTTATTATCAAGAATAGAATAATCAAATACATCATCTTTCTTCTTGATAGAAGTCATAACCTTATCAAGCTCTTCGAATCCCTCTGACAGACTATTGATTTGAGAAATCATTTCTGACTTAGTAAATGGTGCGCTTACATTGCCCTGTTCTTTTTCCGCTTGAACCAATGAATAGATATGGTCGCACGTTTCTTTGGCTGTCTTACCCGTGGCATCCAATAACTGACGATAGCGTTCGTTATTAGATAAGGTAGATTCATCCAGTGTGCCAGCACTCGCCATCTTTTCCAATTCTTCTTTTTGAGTTCGGAATCCATCACTATCCCATAAAGATTTGAACCCTTCTTCTGGCGATGCCCCACCAAATAACTGCTGAAATAGTGTGGATATTTCTTTCAGAATACCCAGTAATTCCTTATCTTTTTCTACATCCAGGCTACCATCAAACTTCTGAAAATCAGTCATGGTATCACTTAGGGTAGATTTAAGAGTAGAAAGCTGGTCTTTCACATACTTGGAATGCATCTCCAAATCGGTATAGGCATCCATATTCATATAATCTTTCGGATGCTCTGTCTGGAAATCAAGAATCTCCTGTTCTACCTGCTTTTGTTCTTTCAATAAGGATTTATAATCTTCAAGCTGTTGTTTCGCAACGTCTAATTGTGAACCAGAATAAACATCCTCTTTTGCTGTTCCATATCTCTCATTTCCAGCTTCAACCTGTGATTCATCCCATCCTGTATAACGGGTCATTCCTTTTGGTTTGGAGTTGAAATAATCGACTGCTTTATCATGTGCATCATCTTCTGCGATGTTTAATAATGCTCTCTTATTCCGAAGTTCCCGTTCCAATTCCTCATTGGTTTCTTTTAGACGATCTAGTTCTTCCTGTTCTGTAAAAGACAGATGATCCTTACTATTTAATTCATCGATCCGCGAACCTGTTGTTTTCAGCTCATCATTGATAGACTCTACATCTGATTTCAGATCCTCATATTCATCGGATGCTTCTTCTGCCGCATTCTTCAGATTTTCGGTTCTATTGGCAACTGCATCATACGCAGTACCTATCGCCCAGATTGCCGCAGAAATAGCCGCTGTCAGTCCCATATTTAGAGCCATATTTAAAGCTACTGTCTGTAATTTTAGTTTAAGACTTGCCGCCGCTGTCATATTCAGTGCATTGGTATATCCTTCCATACCGGCTTCTGTACCTTTCAAACTGGAAAGATATTTCTTCATGTCTATATCATCCGTCAACTTATTGATCGCTTCTTGACTGACGCACTGTTTCTGAACAAGCATATTATAATTGGAAATAACAGATTGAGCATTAGCGATTGGCTCTTTCACTTTGGATGTGAAAATACCACCAAATTTCTCTCCTGCCGCTGATGCCTGTTGCATTTCTTCCATTGTCTTACCAAGGAATGTAATTTCAGAACCATTGTTATCAAATGCTCCCAGATTGATACCTTTTAATGCCGCACCGCCTGTAATTGCGCCTGTGGCAACGGATAGCAGACCCAGTTTATCAATCAGAGTAGAAATCACATCCAAGAATCCAGATGCCGCATCTGCCGCACCTTTAAGGAACTCACTATTGGCAATCACAGATGCCAGATGTTCATAGGATGCTGTCAGAGAATTGATATGCGCTTGAACGGTATCGGTATATGCAGAGAACTTCTCCAATGCTTCATCACTGGAATTTGCCGATACCTGTGTAAGTTTCTGCACCTTGTCCCAGTTAGAAAGAAGGACTGCACCTTTATTTTGCTGATATGTACCGAACATTGCTGTATTGACAGCGTTTCTCTCCACGTCATTCAATGAAGAATATTTTTCTGCCACATCCTGTAGTACATCCCCAAGATCACGATAATCAGTGAGGTTATCACGAATCTTCACACCGATTTTCCCAAGGACAGATTCTACATTTGACAGATCCTCTCCTGTCTCATAGTCCACAAATTTATTTGCTTTGATTTGGGAATACCTTGCAACAATGGATTTAACCGCATTACCGATTTCTTCATCCCCTGATTGTGTAACGTCCTTCAGTGTTGCAATGATACCGATCAGCTGATCCAGTGATATTCCAACCAGACTCGCAGACGTAGCAGTTCTACTCATTGATTCTGCCAGTCCTCCTGCATCGGAAGCTGATTCGAGGTCTACTGCACTTAGCTTTGAAACAACCGCTAATGCAGATTCAGCAGACATTTTATAACCATTCAGAACAGCGGTCAAATCTTCCGTAGCATCGGACGCGTCAATCATACCGATTTTAGAGAGAATCATAGAATCTTTGATAAGAATATTTGCTTCTTCAATACTTTTACCCTGTCTTAACCAAGCATCCGCACCTTCAGCAATCTGTGTTGTGGTAGAACCTAATTCTTTCGCCATCTGATTGTATGTATCAATCAGTCCTTTTGTCTCTTCTCTGGTCTGACCTGTCGCAACCTGCAAATTAAACAGAGCATCGTCAATATTTCTTGCAGTACCAACCATTTGTTTGAATGTCTGGAACGCCGCAGTCAGTGATATAACACTCGTTACCGCGCTTTGAAATTCCGATTTCATTTGTTGTGCCGCTTTAGAGCCTGTAAGACCCATTTGCTTTGCTTCTGCTTGAATAGACTGAAATTCTGCCTTTAAATGGGTAAACTCTGTAGAATCGGCGCTGGATAGCTTAGATTTAAGGTCTGAAAGCCTATCAGAGAACGCTTTGGCAGCAGCCGTGTTCTGGTTCATCCAAGTATTAACTTTGGTTCCAAACAGATTCTTGCTGTCCTGTAATTTCGATGCAGATGCAGAGTTTTTCTGCTCCTGTGTAAGCTGTTTGTACTGTTGTGTTGTCTTATTGAGCTGTTCTGACAACTGATTGTACAGGGCAATCTTCTGTGTCGGATCATCTGTCTGGTTGATTTGAGATAGCAGAGAACGCATAGAAGCAAAGGATTGTACTGTTTCTTCCGGCATTTTGAATTTAGCACCTTGGAATTTAGATTCCAGATAGTCAAGATCCGCCGGAAGTTCTTTTAAATATTGATCCAGCTTCTTTGCCGCTCCTGTATTAGATAAGGAAGAATTAAATTGTTTCGCCTGTTCTGTAGCTTGCTGGAACTTAGCAATCATCTCATCCAGAGAACTTCTATCCGTGATATTTGTAAAGTCAATACCATCGACTAATGCTTTGAATGGATTGCTGGCAGAATCGCCCGTCAGAAAACTTTGATATGTACGCTTCAGAGATTCTAATTTGGTCTGGAACTCGGCGGCTTTTAATGCCACATCCGAAAATTCTTTCCCCGATTTATCAATCAGAGAACCGCCGGAATACGCATACTGTCCCATCGAATTTAGGGAAAAGTTATATTTTTCAATCTCTCCCTGTCCTTTATTGAGGGTAGCTGTGAATCTGGTTACTTCCTCATCGGCATTCTTGAAAAACTTTAAATCAATGTCCTTATCTTCAATTCCGGCAATGGACTTGAAATATGTTGTCACATCTTTTGTGAGATCTTCTATGTTCCCATTATCAAAAGAAACACCAATATTCAGAAGTGATTTCTTGATATTCTGTGCTGACTGTGCTACTTCCGCTTCAATCTGTGGTAGCTGTGCTTTGATTTGTGAACGCAGTGTTCCTAAATCAGAAATCAATGTATCCCACACACCGCCCTCAAATTCCGTCATATTGGATGGCTCTATTTTCGTCATTTTAGATAAATCTACAGGTTCTAAACGATCGATATCTGCCCGGTATGCTTTAACTGCATTCACAATCTCCCGGAACTGCTCTGTCGGGTCTGCCGTACCAGAAAAATGTTCCTTAAATTTATCGGATAACTCTTGATAGATACTGTCTAATTCCGTACCGCTCTTGGTGGTAAATGTTTTAGCAGATACCATTCTCATAGAGTTCCAATCTTTTCCTAAATCCTGTCGCACAATATCTGGAATCTTGATTTTACTGATACCCTTAAAATACTTGTAAAACTCATCATAAATTCCCATTCTGGACTGCATGATATTTGCATTATTTATAATGACGTTCCCCAATTTATCAAGAGTAGAAATAAACTGTGGATTTTCTGAACCAGATTTAACCTCTCCCAGCGTCATATCATACAACTGACTCATAGTTGCTTTAATCTGTCTCTGTGCTTCCTTGGATTTGATATTATACGCATTGATAAGGTTCGTAGCAAGGTTATCGCCCATCTTCTTACCAATGACCGCCGTTTCGTTCGTATTTCCAATCTTGTTAAGACTTTTCTTTAATTCCTCATCGAAGATTTCTGCTTTTAAAGATATTTTTATTCCGGCTGAATCTAACCGTTTCTGAATAGATGCTATATCTGTTTTAATCTGCTGGACTGATTGATCGATATTCAAACCAGTCGATAATTCAATATCAACATTACTCATTTTTACCATCCTTTCTACTGTATCAGTATTCTTTATTTATTTTTACGTTAAATGGATTCTGAACACTTCTCCTATACTCTTCCACCGCTTTTTCTATGAAATGGGTTGCTTTCCTGTACCCGAAATATGGAACATCTTTAAATTTGCCGGAAGTTTGCCATCCCTCATTTAAAAGAACAGCGGTATTTACATCTTTTCCATCCAGTCCCGTATGCCATGCACCATCATCAAAACAAACGCGGATTGATAACGATGCTCCTGTGGATGATACCTTGACAAATAACCGATCATCAATGTATACAGAATTGTACAATTCGTATGTCCTCTGATATATTTTCGGATTGTATGAATCATAAACAGCATCTAATTGACGCATGATACAATCTACTAAAATACGAGCGTGTTTCTGTAATTCTGATTTAACCGTGATTCCATTGGAGGTTTTTAATTTGGATATGTTCAGATTTTTTAATTGAGATTTTAGATTTGACATTTTTATTTTCCTTAAAAAATTCCACATGATAGAACTCTTTTATTTCGTCTAATGTATAGTCATATTGTTCCTTAGTGGAATTTGATTTTTGAAGATATACAGTTTTGAATACTACTGCTACAACTGTATATAAAGTATTATTGTATTTAATTATATTTCCTCGTTTTAATTCCATTTGATTTTATTTAATTCCTTTCGTTCCTGTTATTCCTTGTTTTTGGGTATTAAAAAATCAACTACCGTTATTTGATAGCTGATTAGCAAAAATTATAATTCTATTTTTTCAACTTTTACTATGTATATATTTTGATCTCCTGTTTCATTTGATAGTGTCATATTTTTCTTTTCTTGAATTATATCATCTATAATTTCAAGAATATATTTACGCCAAATTTTTACAGAGTCAAATTTTCTATTTTTACAACCTCGTTTTTTAGCATTTACACCTATATACACTAAAAATCCAATCCACAATGCAACTAAAAGCAAACCTGCCCATCCTAACTCTTCATCGGATAAGCGTATTAATAAAGTTACTGCCAATGTTATTCCTGACATAAAAAAAGAGCTTAATGCGATTTCATTTGAAGAAAACGCCCAAACATCATCTTCTATTGCTTCTGCTTTTATTTCAATAAGCTCATTTAATGTTTTTCTTCTCAATTTATTTTTAATATATTCCACTTTATTTCCATATGGTTTATTCGGATCATTCTCCAAATTATCGCATAACACTTCAAAACCATTTTTCTCTGCCATACTACTCTCCCCCTCATTTGAATTTAATACGGGCAGTATAACACAATATTTATCAAAAATCTATATCTAGCAAATAAATATTTTAAGTTTATCTTTGCAAACTTTTATAACTCTGCCCCGTCAAATCGACGGGATAGGTAAAGAAAATCATCGTACCCACAAGCGGTCACGAGGACTGCACTAGAGCTGATATCATGCAGTGGATGCTCTCTCTCATCAGAAAGCGAGACGTAATCTGACAGCAGGTGAATCACTTCATGCTAATCAGATGATTATGGAAGAGATTGAGCTAGAAAATAAACAGAAAGTCTCAAAAGCTGTATCAGAATCAAATAAAAATCGCGCTAATCCCATATGCGTCCACGTGGACGCAATTGGAAATTCAGAGCGTAATCGATCGACCAATACCCGTGAACAGTTAGCAAAAATGTCTGGTGTCGGTACTGGTACAGTAGCCAGGTATCAAGCCATCATGAAAACAGATAATGAAGAACTCAAGCAAAAGGTTAATACTGGCGAAGTTCCTGTAGGTACTGCTTATAGGGAAATTAAGACTAGGGTATGTAAAGTGTGTGGGAAGGAAAAGAAGATTATTGATTTTAAAGATTATTGTACATGGGAGATATTGTGGGTGTATGCCGGAAATATAAATAAGATATACCGAACGTATACAGGATATATAAATGGTGTATAGAAAGGTATATACCGGATATTCTAGGAAATAATTGCTTTGTCGCACATTTATAATTATTAGTTATATATATGTCACGTGTTATAAGTGTAATTCATATAATTTGTTGGATAGATGATGTGTGATGTTATATCGTATTATGTGTGATATGCAGTTATATGGTTACAGTGTTACAATATGTTACCGTGTTATCGTTTAGTTACAGTGTTACCATCTTGTATTGAGTGGCGTGTGTATGGTAGAATTATTATGTGTATAACTATGTATACAGTGTAACCATCCACCTATTTCGATAATACTTTAGCTAGCTAAAGCATCATTTATCCTTGTCCCGACAAAGGATTTTAAGGTTAAAAAAATATACCGGCTTTCAAACAAAACCAGTAAATTCCCCTTGAAATCATTAGTATTTTCCTATCAGTGGTTTTCATAATTCTGTTAAATTCTTGTCAATATCCATCAGATTCACGAAACCCTTCAAATCTCCATATAATACAAGGATTTTTCTTTTGTTCATTTTTTATATAAACTAATTCATTTTTGAACAAAAGAAATTCAAGAACTAGCCAGATATCCTTTATTCTCAATGCTTTTTCTTGAATTTCTCTAATGATCCGCCCGATAACCCACTCGATAAATAGGTTATTATCCTATACTCTCAAATTTCTCAATATTCCCAATGCTTTTCTATGGATTTAATGGCGATACGCCGGAATTACTGATTCTGAATAAGATATGCTTCCAGTCTTTCAAATAGATGTGGGTATAAGTTCATTCTAGCATTCTTAAACTGTGATAAAATATTTTGGTTGATATTGGTTTGCTTAGCAATCCAACCTTGCTTTTCGCGCTGTAAACGCTCTTTATATAATTCTCTTAATTCTTCCTGTGTCATAAATATCTCTCCCTAAATTTATTTTATTTATTATCTTGTTAAAAAATATTCTATATAAATTTTTATATAAAAAAGTATATTTCTGCTGTTATGGTTTTGGATTTGCAACGTTATATAATGAGGTGTAACAGCATGGCTATACCAGACCACGATTTATCATGGGAAAAGCATATTAAGCTCGATGTACACCGTAGATAGCGTGTTTGAAGCACTACCCACGGCGGAATATGATAAAAAGTATATCCTACTTAGCTTACGTTCTGTTCAGATATACTTCAATCTTCTTCATAAGGGATTTTTCATTTAACTATATTCCTCTATAAAAATTTATATATAAAATAAAATTTTTATGTTATTTTTGTCTATTTTTTTATAAAGCAATTTAACAACTCATCTTTATATCTCCGATAAAGGAATAACAGCATTATATTTCTAATAGCTGAATACTCTCTACCCAAAGATAATTTTACCAGATAATAAATTTGCTCTTGATCCAATCCCTTTGTGGCATCATTCATAAACTTATCTTCAAGATATTGTCTCTGACGGGAATAATTTTTGCTATCCTTATCTTCTATATTATTATTTAGATTTGTTATATCTTCTTTGTATTGTTTAGCACACTCAACAAATTTATCCGCTCTATACCGATTCTTTGAAGTAGCATTTTTAACCTCATTTGTTGTTAAACGATAAATAGGAATAACATTGGTTCTAGGCTTATATGACTTTGTTTTCTCATCAATGAGTTTTGCCATAATATCCATAGGACAATTTATAAATCCAACTTCTTCTAGCTTGAACTTTTTATTATTCCGTTCTTTCTTGGTTTCAGCATAGAATATCGGGTACTTTATTACTTTTTCTTTATCGGGTTTATTCTCGTCTGGCTTGTTCTCATCAGCATTATTTTTCTTAGCATTATTCCCTTCATTATTCTTTTCAATGCTATTATTGGTGTTCTTATTATCCGTTTTATCCTTATCACGTCTCATACAGTCCAACCATTTGATACGCTGAATTTCATTCTTCACATTGATAATGAACTCCTTCTTCGCCAGATCGATACTAATCTGACCCAACACTGACAAAATGATGATGTTATCTTTTAGTTCCTTGGACTTATTTTCATCCTTCGTTCCATTCTCAAAATAATAACTCAACGCCAACTGTGCAATATCAGTTGAGATTCCAATAGAAGCCTGTGCCGCTGAAATCTTATTGTCCATTCTGGCATAATCTTCCATCTTCAAATGATATGCTGTCTTTCCGTCTCCTGTCTCTGTTACCTCTTCAACCGTATTGATGATAGTTGGATATTCCTTATACGCCTTTGCTGATAACGCCGCTATATCCGGCTGATCCGTAACCAGAACAAAGTCAGAATCTACATCGTGTCCAGACAGTCTTGGTTGTGTATCAGTTCCAATGGCATTAAACACAATCACGTTATCTCCGATGTTAGGAAAATACTTCTGCAATGGTTTAGAATATGTGTTCCACAGATGAATAATGTTATTTGGTGCATTATGAGGACTACGAAACGCCGCCAGACTTGCTCCATCCTTGAATCTGGTTGTGTAACACTGTACGCCATCTTCTACAATGCTGAAGCATCCCTCTTTCAATGGTTCTGGATCACCAACCGCATATCTCAATAAAGCAACCGGATTGTCCATAATCGTCAGATTATCTCCCGATTGATATAATCTCCCCTGTCGGAGTTCTGACTTCAAATCTGTACAATCCCTGTCTTTCTTTTTCTTATACAGATTACTATATACGAACCGATAATCCCTTTTGACAAGTTCAATCAGAAGTTCATTGATATTGAAGTTGGAACTTTTTGCTTTCAGATATTCCAGATACTTTTTATCATTCTTCAGCGAATAATAAAAATCAACAGACGGTTGCACAATCCGCTCCAACACCTCTGTATCTGTACATGGTAGGGAATTATTCATCTGATAAGTTGTCAACTGCATATCTCCCCATCTGCTATGATGTGCTGTCTTAACGATGGAGAAATAATAATCATTGTCTTTCATGATCTTAGCATACTTCTTATATGCCTTTTCTTTTGTTCCACCCATCAAATCAATAAACTTCAACCATTTGAGCGATTTATCCGTGACAATCACTTTAACATCACACAGCCGCCGTTCATTACCAAACATATCCTTTACAGCATATGTACTGTAATCAAGTCCATGCTCCTTGCAGTAATCTTTAAAGAACCTCTGCAACTGACCTCTGAATAAGCAGGACTTGAAGAAATGCGACCGACAGTAAATGAATCCATCCATACCGACCGGAAACTCTGCATCATCAATCAATCCCATGCCATCCCACAGAACATTTTTGATTCTAGCTTTTGTATGCTCTACCGAACAAATGTATTTCTTCGGTTCTTCTTTCTTCTCCTCCTGTCCCTGTTCTCCTGTTTCCTTATTGTCTTTCTTCTCTGGTGGTTTCTCCGTAGCACTGACAATGGCTGCTGCCATCGGCTCGGACTCTACTTCTATATCTTTCAGAATGAGTATATTATCAAGCGGAATCTGAATATATCCATATGCTGTAGCTGTTGTTAAGGTCTGGTATGCTGACAGTCCCACAATGTTAAATACTGCATTGGGATTCTTCAATGCTTTCTTCTGCATTTCGCCAAACAGTCCCATCGTCAGATACTTTATTGCTGTATCATACAAGCTATCTCTAATGAAAATACACTCTCCGTTCTTTGCTTTTCCCGGAGAACGCATGAGCATCTTATATCTGACGGTGGTACTATCAACTACTTCTCCGGCTTTATTGGTCTTATCATAAGAAAATTCGAACCCTTTCTTATAAAATAACGCACGTAATTCATTTGCTGTCTTAGTCTCTGATTGTTCATCCTTCCCAACTCTATACTTCACATTGTAATTAAACTTTAGCACGATAAAGTCATGACAATTGTCGAACTTGGTTCTGGTGATCCTCTTCTTCATGAATCTAAGAAACAGACTATCATTGATTACCGCCCGGCGCTGTGTTACTTTTTCGAATTTATACCACTTTTCTTTTTCTTCGTCTTTCTTATCTTCTCCGACTTCCTTATTTTCCTTACCTTCCTCGATTTTTTTATCTTTCCCGGCTTCTTCATCTTTCTTCTTTGCCCGAACTGCATACTCGATTTTCGGTACCCAGTTAGTACCCAGTTCTTTCATCAAAGTGTACATATATAACTGACTCGCTTCAATAGCTGATATATAAATTGGTTTTAGTTCTTCTGTGTAATTAATTTTAATATTAATCCTCTCCTTTCAGACTTGGTAGGGTATGTTCTAATGTCGGAAAATCCGACCTTACATTTCGTTATTGAGATAGTATATCCGTGGACAAAAAGCACATCTGAATCATCATAAACCGTTCAAAACGATTTATAGGATAAATTGCTCATGATGATTTTTACAAAGGCTTATTTTCTTGTGAGAGTGATTTTAACCCACTGTATAGAGCACTTTTTTATAACTAACCAGCAATCTCTTTTTGATTAAATTTTTTCAATAAATGCTCCCCAGTCTCACACGCTTCTTTATATAGTTCCTCATATAGATTCCACTTTTTATTAGCTCCGATTGCTAAAAGCATTACTACAAAAAAATTATTGTTTAAATCTGTTTCATCTATTACTTTTGTTATCTCATTTACTTTTTTCATCAGTCCCATAGAATTAGCAAACTGATTGTATAATGCCTGTTCTTCATCGCTCATTTTCTTGTATGCATTAGCATCATACTCTTTACATAAATAATGGAATATTGCACTATCATCGTCATGTTTCAATCCTGCAATATAAAGCATATAATGTAACACCTCATGTCGAATTGTACGTCTGGTGCTTTCTTTATCTCTCATACAGCAAAATACATTTATAACATTTTGATTTTTCATAGTACGAACATTTCCAGTCATATTATAATCTGGATCATTCTTATCATATGAAGCATAATCTATATGAAAAACCATTGGAAGAATGTCTGTTTGAACCATTTTAAAAAAAACATATTTCTTCTTTACTTCTTCTGCAAATTGTTTTGCGTATTCTAAGTATTCTTTATAACGTTCTCCAAAATCAGCCATTAGATTTTTATGTTCTTCCAGTTCATTTTTCAGTTTGAACATTTCATCCATAAGCTGTTTTCGATCTTTTATATATTGAATCCCTTTATATTTTACCGGACTATTTTCAAATACATAATTGCATTCACAATCTCCACCATCCCAAAACGAAACACCTACATTTATATTAATCTGATGCTGACAATTCTCGTCATAACACTCACACCCATGACAGCACGTGTAAATAATATCTTCTCCTGTCTTTTGACATATTTTTCTTGTGACATTAGTTCCCAGTTCATAATAATTATCATCTTCATTATATGATGATCTTACAATCAAATTTATCATGTCAATACATTCTTGTTTTAAGGACATAATCTTATCCTCCTCTTATATACATTCTCCTAAAAGTCAACTCAAAACTCTTACTCATGCTCATGATTTGTGTAACGAAGTGGAACAAATCATTATTGCGTAAGCTCACTTCTTCCACTACTCAATAAAATAATGTCCACTCATAATAATCTCTCTTATCCTATTGCATACCTCTTTAGTTGGAATATTCTTTTCTTTCACATTCTGTAATTCTGTTTTAATGTCATCCAGTGACATACGATATTCTGACATAAGAACATCAATAAAAGGTTTCCTATACTCTATTAGTTCATCAAATTTAGACTTATAGACATTTACTTTTGATGATTCATACTGTTTCTTCTTATAAGCTATATCATTGATTTTCTTCTCATCTTTAGCAACACAATTTAATAAATACTCCCTTGTCAGAACATTTGTACTCAACAACTCTTCCATCTTTAATCTGTAGCTTCTGTCCATGTCATTTCCTTTCTTCTGTAATAGTGGGTGTCTGACGCAGACACAATAATGATTCGTTCCGTTCCTTGCGTCACTACACAAATCATCTGTCTCTTTTTGGATTTTTCCGATTCATTTTATAATTTTGACCCCCCATTTTGAGCGTGAAGCTTATAATAGAGAGTACGCTTAAAAAAGGGGGTCAAAAAAATCAAATTAAAATCGAACTATCTTCCAAGCATTCTTATACTTCTTCTTTTTCTTATTTCCATCTGAATCTTCTATGTATCGTGTTGTTTCAAATTCCTTAATACGATAGTCCAATTCTCTCTCTTCTAGCACTTGATTTAATGTAGCAACTTTCTTTAATAATTTTCCATCTTGCTTCGCATTAATCATACTTATCAGTTCAGATCTATCTTTTTGTTGAAGTAAAACAACTTCATCTGCAACCATCTTTTCTAAATAGTTTTCCAATCCATACTCTTCATTAATCATTCTATATGTATACTTTCCTATATCATAATTATAAAAGCCCAACTTCTGTGCAAGAAACTTACAATATCCATACTTTTTATATACTTCAAGCATTATCGCATAGTCCGCTATATCTTCTTTTTTCTTAAAATACATAGGTTCATTGACCGTTTTCGTATATGATCCCGGTATTACTTTACCCTCTTCATCGTATACCAGATCATCATATAAAATATTATTCGGATCATTTTGCATCGGATATTTGTCAATCAGTTTTTCAACAGAATATCCATTTTGCATATAAAAGTCAGCCATTTTAACTTTTTCTTCCATACTACGTTTCAAACCAGCAAGTCTCTGATTGCTGATTGCTTTTATGTAGATGTAAACTTTATCATCCTCATCTTGAATCCGCTTTCTTCCCATACACTGAATCAATGAGTCTATGTCAACAATATCAATCACAATATGTTTTACATCCCTATCAATGATATTTATTCCAGCGTCAAAACAAGCTGTTGTAATCAAGAACTGTTCTTCAAATCTTTGTTCTTTTAGAATTTGTTGAATCTTTTTCTCTTCTACATAATCGTAATATTTCTTATTATTAGAACTACAGTTAAAAACACAATATTCTTTATATTTCGAATAAAGCTTATAAGCTTTTTCTGCTTTTTGAATAAAAAATATTCCTTTCGTTCCTTTTTCTATTCCCTCTTTTAGAAATGCCTCCATTGTATCATCCTTATTAAAAAACGTGAGACATTTTATAAATGAAAAATCAAAAGGGATTTCATATTCAATCGGTGCATCCAGCTTATTATCCTTAATATATTTCTTCATATACCTTGTCATATGTTCTCCTGTGGCAGACATAAACACATGAGTCGAAGTCTTGTTCTCCATAATCATTTTAAATGATACTGCTGTCTTATTATTAAAACTGCTATCATTAAAAAAATAATGGAACTCATCGCATACAATATACTTATATTGGGATAAATCTATTTGACTGCTTATATTATGTAGTTTTTTAAATTCCATAGACTGATATGTAATCACATCTATTACATCCGTCTTAAAGTCTTCCTCTAATTCATATGTAAACTGTTCCACACAATTTTTTCTATGAATCAGCATTAGGATTTTATCTCCTGCTTTCTTGGCTATTAGGTACAAAGGATTCTTGCAAAAATAACTTTTTCCTGCTCCCATCGGTGCAGCTATTAATACATTATCCCCAGCTTTCCAAGTTTTAATATCTTCTTCACTTATAACATCCGAAATTCTCCTCTTCATTGGTACACCTCCAGTTAGTGATTCAAATAATCACTCATTGAATTTCTAATCTGTGGTGTATCTTTAAATACGAAAACGTTCTTTCCACTAGAACTATTTATGTCTGGTCGCATATCCAAAAGGACATATCCCATTAACATTAAATAGCCTGCCATTCTCTGATTAAAAATAATAAGATCCTTTCTATCCGTAATAATCGTTCCTCCAATCTTGGCATCATCTATGCTCTTCCCATTATTATAGGCACACCATCCACAATAGAATGATGTGCCCGCCTTTCGTCCCATATGTAACCAGCATCCTCACTGGTAGAAGAAATCTTATAACCTTTTAAGCTGGAACTGTCCTCTTCAACAGTAGGTTGCGTTATCTCACAGCAACAATATCTCTGTCACTTATATGTTCGCCTTTTTTATTCCAAAGGAACTGCAAAGTGTTCTTTAATCTGCTCTGGTGTCACGCCATCAGAAAGATCCGCCTGTGCATCGGTAGAATTGTCGCACTGACTCATATAACCCATATGAAAATGAACCGTGTTGTCTTTGAACTCATACCGAATATCTACTGCATCAGAGAAGATACCGGATTCCATGAGGAAATCTAAGTTCTCCGTGAACTGCTCTGGCGTGATTGTTCTGGTGTCATTTGAGCCTTTACGTCTTACCTGTACGTTCTGAATCTGAATCAGATGATTCTTGATAGCTGACTGAAGTTTCTGTACTGTTGTCGGTCTATACATAGTTTGTGTTCTCCCTATCCCATCTTTTACATAAATCCCACTGTTACCATATTCCGTTTACTGTCTACATGATCTGCTTCTGGGGACAGATAAAGATTAAAGGCTTTTTTTACGCTAACCGAAAAAAGATCGTCAACATCCTCTGCTTTCTCAATATCATGAATTTCCTTTTTATCAATAAACATACTTGCATTCGAATCATTTGTTGTGAAAGCAAGCAACTGATTGTTTTTTACTGTCTGAACTTCATCGAAAGATAAGTCTACCAGTTCGATATTTCTATGCATGAATTTATCTTCTGCTTCTTCGTTATTCATATGAATCAAGAATCCATTTTTCTGCTCCTGTAATACCCTTTCAAACTGTGATGTCGTCAAGTGTTTGTCTTCAATTTCCTTATCGTTTAACTTCTCACAGTTCTCATCAGACTCATTTTTCTTCATACCGATCCACGGCAGATAAGCCGACAGTAACGTAGCTTCGCTTACCTTATATACATCGGAAATATTATGAATGTCATTTATCATCAGCGCCCATCCTTGATCCAATGGCATATCATGTGCTTTCAGAAAATTGTCTAAAATATTACATATCCTATCCCATTCCAATGCTGTCATACTGGAAAGTTCTTTCTCAATCTGTTCATCTGAAACTTTACTTTTTGTCAACAATCTTGCAATCTGATAACCTTTATTTAATTTCATAGTTTTTATTCTCCTTATATTTTTTATGACTACTGGTAGAGATATAGCTATCCATATAATTCTCTTTTATCTTCCTAACTGGCAGACCATCTAACATATCAATCTCCTATTTTAATTTTCCTCTGAAAACCGAAGAAATACGTGTTCTCCGTTTGAGTATGTAATCGTGTAGTCACGCAGTCCTACATCATACAGAAGATCAGCAGAACTCATATGAATAGATGCAATATCTGTTGACGAAATTCCAACATAGGATGCTGTGTCTACAAGTATCTCATTCTCTTTGTATGGCTTTTCTTTTTTATCTGGATATACTGCGTTATAGAATTTTAGATAATGTTCGTCATAATCATCCACATAATTGAAATGCAGTGCATAATATGCACTTCCGAAACGCTGGATTCTGATACCGAATTTAGTCTCTCCCCACGGAATAGCTTCTATATGATCCACCAATTCATCCCATGTAATTTCTCCATCTAGGTTTCTACATTTTACCCAAATCACAAATTCCTCGATGTTATCATTAATGTGTTCCTGTACCTCTTCTGATTCCAATGTATAATCTGGGTTCAGTGATAAGATTTTCTCTGCCAGAACTTCTTTACACTTTGAAAGAACATTCTCTGATCTCATCGTATAATTTTTGAAGTCAAATAAACCAATAAATTTCTGTCTGGTATAGCTTTCCTTATCCACAAAACTCTCTGCTGTTTTCTGTAACAGTTTGATTTTCTCATCCCTATTCATATACTTAAATTCTTTCTTCATAATATTTATCCTCACTTTCTTTTTCCTATTGATTTTCTCTCATAGCCTGCATCTTCTTAATCATATCCAGCTTACTTACCTTTTTAGGCGTATTCTGAATATCCGGCTTTTCTGGTTCCGTCTCCATGAAAGATAACGCTCCCAATTTCTTTACGGATGATTTTTTATTCCTCTGACGCTCTTTAAACGCCTCCTGTGCCAGTTCTCCCAGCTTACTTACATAAGAGACAGGATATGTCAGACCGCTTACAGCTATGACCGTTTGCTTGCCGTTAAATCCCTCAAATACATTTCCCGGCTTTCCTACTTCAGCAATAACATCACTATCTGTAATATCCCGGCTGTCTCTTCCGGCGTGAACGATAGCAATGTTCTCACACACCTTGTCCTCTTCTATCGGTGCAAAGATACCATCCTGTGTCAGCTTGTCCAACATCAGCTTCGGATTTTTTCCAGAACCAAAGAGACTTAAGACAAATGCACCGCCGTTCTTTAACATTTCTTTCTTTTCAGATGTATCGAAGTTGTTCGTTTCTCCTACACTCTCATTAGAAAGAAAAGCATCCAGCATCTTTGTGAAAGTCGCATTTATGTACTCATAATCTTCACTCACATCATTTCTAATGAAGAATGTCGCTCCGATTCCGTCCAAATCCTGTAATTCCAACACGGCTTGATATGCGTTACGATGCTTTATGATCGCTTCATTCGATGAAGGTAAAGCAATAACCGGGCAAACGATTTTCTTCGGATAACCGTTCTCATCTTTTTCTTCCAACAATGTCTCAACAACTGGCGCGGCGCATCCAGAACCCGTAGAGCCGCCACCACCAAAGAGGACAAAGACAATCTCTTCTTTGATACCGGCAACGAAATCTAAGAACTCTTCATTCTCTGCCAAACAGTCTACAGCTTTATCCCTATGACCGCCGAATCCATCAAACCCTTGCAGTCTGAATTTACTTGGAACATCCCCTAATGCTTTCAAATCCTGTTCACTACCGTTTCCTGCCGCTCCTTTGTACTGAAAATCCAGCATCTTCTTGTAGAGTTTCCCACCAGCAGATCCCAAGCCAAGACAAAAAATATTCGATTTTAGACTCATTTTTCTTCTCCTTCTGTAAAAATTTGTATTCCTTTATCAAGCAGATAATATGTATCGCTCTTTCCGTCCATCACACCTTTAGTGATGTAGCCTGTTTTAGTCAGCTGTCTAATCTTACGCCATGCCGTCATATGGACACCAAGGCTCCCTTCATTTGCACTTTCGATTTCAGCGATCGTCCTGCCCTGATACTTGTCAAATGACTTGGCATTATACAGAGTAAGCAGAATCATCCACTTTGTACGATCCAGTTCTTCGACCATCCGCACCATTCCTTTCCTTATTTAATTTTGAAATAACCCTAGTGCATCAGCAGATCTATCCGAACACTTCAACAGGTAGATATGAAATAACACCATGAGTTGTAAAAAAATCGGCTCTTTCTGCCGTCTGTTCCCCGTCAACCGGGAATAAAATATAATTTGGAAACTGTGGGAAGATTTTCCCTATAAGATTTTTATTTGAATTTTCTCAAATAACATGATATACTATGACTTGCGAGGAACATAGCATAGATCTTATCTGTGCAGTTTCAAAATTACATATTGACAGATTTGTACTGGTAATACATTTCTGTCGAAACATGAGAGTCGGTGCTGGTAACATCGGCTCTTTTTCGTTTTCTGTTTTTATCATACATCGAACATTAGTTCTTGTCAACTCCTTTTATTTTTTTCAGAAATAATTCTGTTTTTTACGTTTTTAATCATACTACATCTACAACTCCATGTCAAGTTTTTTTCAGAATTAAATTTACTTTTTCAGAAATATGATGTAATATAGTATATATCAATCGAAAAGGATATTATTATTATGAGTTTTTCGTATAAGCCTTTATGGGATTTACTTCAAGAAGAAAATATAAGCAAAATGGAGTTTGCATCCGCTATTGACATTTCAAATACTACCCTTGCAAAGTTAAGCAAAAACGAACCTGTCAATCTAAATGTCATAAATAAAATATGTAATCTCCTAGAATGCCGGATTGAAAATGTTGTTCAGCATATCCCAGATATTGTTTTAACTCCCTTACAAACAGGGAAACCACTTGAGATAGGTTCTATTATTACAACATCCAATACTGAACCATCTAAAGAAAAAGATTATACTGCCAAATACCATGTCATTATTAAAATGACTATTGAGCATACCCTTGTTGGCGATGCCTATAGATATGCTATTTGTCCGATCCTTGTCATTCCAAGATCTCCATTTTGCCTATATTTTGAAAATATAGCGATAGATGGACAGCTTATGCATGGGTGGATTGATCTATCTAAAATAGTTCCTTTGCCGGATGATTCCTCCATTATAATTATGGGTAAAATGTCCTCTCATATTGTCAAAAAAATCAAGGATTTTGAAAACGCCGTAGATAAAATACTTAGTAACGATTAAATAACAGAACAGTTAAAATACTAATATATCTCCATCCAAAAGCAAAAAAGTCTCAGAACAAATGTTCTGTTTTTGTTCGAACAAATTTTAAACACACGTTCGTTTTGAAGCGAACGCATAGCAAGTATAAGGGATGCACACTTGATTTCGCTTACAATTCTGATATAATATAGTCAAGAAAGAACCTGCTTTTATTCAGATACGGAGATTTAACAGTATGCTTGATAAGACACCAGAAAACACTTCTATAGATGAAGCTATAAGAATATCTGAAGCGGAATACAACACAAATGGTGTTCTGCTTGATGCAAAAGACGAATTAATCAGATTAAGACAGAAATACTCTACGGAGTAACATTTCGTTCCCCCATCCAAGATCACAAAAAGTCACGGTCTATTTTTCGACTGTGACTTTCTCTCTATTTCCCTATTAAATTCTATTGTCCTGCTGCCATGTTCTAACCCATTGTAATCTGTTGATAGTCCTCTGGATGGCAGCAGAATGATATTCCTCATTGAACATATGTTTCCCTTATGGTATACTACTATCGTATAATTGAACAGAAAGTAGGATGTGACTTTCCATTTATCTGATGCCCTCTAGTCTACAAAAGGAGGGATGCCCTATGATTAGCCTAAGTGATCTTTTGACGCTGTTACTGGTAATCTTCGCGGCTTTGTCATACATAGACAACCATCACGATAAAAAGAAATAGCATCCCACCGCCTAAAGTGAATGCTATTTCCTTAAATTAGTTTTACCGAGGGCAAATCGGACAATCACATCCGATTCACTTCCTAATTAAATTATACTATGGGGTGCTTGGATTTTCAAGTACCCTTTTATATTACTTCTCTTCGTCAAGTATCGCCTTAACCTCATCAAATGTCAAGGAACTTCCCTCTAATGACACAGAATCGTATATAAGCCGTTGCTCGAACTCTCTTTCATAGGATGTTAGAACTTGAGGTTCTATCTTATGTTTGCTTTCTGCAAATATTTTTTGTTTTTCCAATAATCTATTAAAATCCATATTATCCTCATTTACATCTATCCGATCATGTTCCGCGTATTGTCCATATTTTAGTTGTTCCTTAGATTCCACCTGCCAATCATAATTTGCCTTGCTTTCCTTAGTCCATTCTGTCATAGAACTTCTATGCTTTCTGCCAGTTTCTCTAATTCATCCATAGAAAACCCCTGTTCTTCAACAAATTTTTCAAAGTCTGTTGTCTGGTTATTTTCCCTACTGGTTGCCAGCTTTAAGAGATAGGCATTCTCTTCCGTTTCCAACAATTCATCCAAATTCATACTCTCTGCCCCTCTTTTTGGGTATCACATGAAATTACAGTTTCATCGGGAAACCGACCCTCGAAAAACCCAATAAAATCAAGGGTTTTTGCCATGTCACATTTTTGCGAAATCGTGGAAAATGCTAATTTCCTTGATTTTGCGTTGCTTCCCTTCCTTTTGCATCCTTTACCCCCATAGGGATCTCTTCTTTACCCTGTTCTCTTAATTTCTCATTCAACAGAGCGATCACAAGCTGATTCACACCTTTATATTGTAAATCAACTGCCAAGTCCTTGATTATTTGTTTATATCCCTTGGGAACTCTAATTTTTATATCATCTAATTGCTTTAAATATTTATCATTTGTATCTAACTTTTTTTGGGACACTTTATTCTCTCTTTCCATTGTCAGCTATGATATCCTTTCTCAAACGTGCCAAGCGTTTTATTGATAATCATAGTATACCAATTTTCCCTTTATGAATCAACCTGCATCCGAAAATTCGGCTACGCCAGAAATGCTATTCATTCATGCTCATTAACAGCCTTTTTGCAAGTTTCCATTTGAGACTATGCTTCATTTTCTTTTCCATCTGGAACATAAATATATCATTTACTCTCTGAAAGAAACTTTCCGGCACAGCAGAACCTTTCAGATGATTGCATCCAAAACAAGTACACGCCAGATTAGAAACGTCATTTGTGCCACCCATCGCCAGCGGCTTGATATGATCGATTGTTACATCTTCCAGCGCCATTTCCTTACCACATAACTCACAGCGTCCTCCGGCATGAATATATAACAATTTTCGTACATCTGGAGAGAACTTTTTACGGATTCCCTTTGAAGGGATCTGTACTCTTGGAATATTTTCATTTGCCTTTGGTTCTAAATCAATAATATTATCCTGTTTATGTCTTTTTCTTCGTCTGGCTTCTCTTCTCGCTTCTACCTCTTCTTCTGTCATGAGCCGCCACAGAATGTAATCAGTATTGGTATCATATACATAATATTCTGCTTTTCTGCCGGATAAATTTTTCATGATATTAATAGCATCTGAAGCACTGTCGAACCGATACGCAAGTTCTAATTTCCGTGTTGTTGCAAGTTCTCCGTCCACAATTTTTAAATAATGGATTCCATCTGTAATTACAATAGCCATGATATTTTATCTCCTTTTCTCTGGTGGTGGAGTCACTGAATTAGTGACCCCTTTTGCCACCTTTATACCCAAAATCCAATTTTCCCTATCTCTCATATGGGAAAAGAACTGTAGTTGCATTATCTCCGGCTTTCTCTGAAATACGATTTGTGATGATCCAGATTCTGCCTTTTGAAGTCCTATATGCCGCAAGTAAATATAAATCATCTGGATTGTTCAGTTCTTCCTCATTTGCCTTAATATCTTCTGCATCCAGATCTCCCCAGTCCTTCACAGCGAACCGATGTAACGCAAGAACTACTTCTGCGGCAAAACGTTCACTTTCTCCGACTGTTTCGCTTATCCCTCTTGTAATAAGAATCTGACCCATGTTGAAAAACTTTGATTTTACCATAACATTCTCCCTTTCTCCTGTCTCTCTTAAATTAACCCGATGATGCCAAGCAATCTATATAGCGGATTCCTTGCAAGTTTTCTTCTGCGTCTGGATCTCTTTCTGGAAATTCTTCTTTTCCTGTCCATGAATGCAAGTGTGTCTTCCAATGCTACATAGTCCATGAGTTCAAATGGATTCAGTAAATCCGATGATGTAGTTAAAGTTCTGTCGATGATTTCTAACCCCTCTGCTGTTGTGATGATTCTAAAATTGAACATATCCGTTCCCGTTCCTTCCTTATATAAATATGATTGATTTACACAAGCTATAGCTGAATGGAAGCGGAGGACTGAACCTCCCACGGCTTGACCGTCACTCCCCATATAATTATTTTTCTGCTGGTTCCGGCTGTTCTGGTTTCAATTTATCCTCATACCACTTGATAGAACCGCCCTTATAGTTGATTTTTGGCTGTAAAATGCTACTCCGTCCAATCTGTTCTACTACTCCATTTTTAGTGACTGTCGCAAATTCATATGATATTTTCTGCATAACTGATCCCCCTATTCTTCTACTCTGGTTAATTCCATACCAACACTTGATATATCCGGCAGACACATCCCCCAACTTTCTAATGGAATGAGAAGAGTAAAGCCGTCTGGACTCTGGAACTGTGCTATTTCGTCATTGTTCTTGATATAGGTGTACACTCTGCTATCATTGGCGAAAATGTATTTACCACCTATCTGATAATAATTTCTTGCTTCTCCGGCTGTCTCTGTTCTAATTGCTTCAACGCACATCGTGAGCTTGCCTGTATTATCTCTAAACCGTTTCATAATTGATCCCCTTTCCTACTGCTGATCTTTCGTCATATAATCAAATAACCGTGCTTTGAGCCGGATGATCTCTGCATCCTTTTCTTTCAACTGCGCTTCAGCGTTCTTGCTAAACTTTCTCAAATCAGATAAAGCCTTTTCTGTCCCGGTCGTATCGCGTTGAAGTTCTGAATTAACATTACATAAACGCTCTAATTCATTGTTAGCAGTTTCAAGATCCGCTTTCAGCTTATTGATCTCTTTCTGCTGGTCTGATATAAGCAAGAACGCCTTTCTTGATTCTTCCTCCGCTGATTCTGCGCGTTGTTTCATACTGCACATAAAATCATTGTCAATGTTGGATTCTGCTATATCCGCACATCCTTCAAATGCTGTCGCTACATAACTATCAGAGCCAAGCGATCCCATCAGTTCACGGATCTTCTTCAATGCTTTTCTTTCGTCCTCTTTCATCATCATCATTCTGTTTTCTCCTTTCATCCTTCCCACCCGTTTGAATGAGTGGGAAGGATTTTATATAATGTAAGTTTTTTACTTGACATACAAGCGGCGATACTGAGAGATCCGCTGATACTCTGCAAGACTTCCTAAATCTGCTTCAAGTCTCTTGCTATCCAGTGTCCGGCGTTCACAGGTGGAAACCTTAACGGTAAAATCTTTTCCTGTCTCTGTGATTTTCTGGTTTGTATCCAGATAACCGATGATCTCACGCTCTAATGCTTTGACCTGCTCCGAAACTTTATCAAGTGAAGTTTTCATTTTGCGATAATCAGCAACCACATTTTCTAATTCTTTCATCGTTCTGCACATATTAAAAATACCTCCTGTTGATTTTCTTCTTATATGAAACTGTTCTTATCTGGTTGATGGAGAAGCACCGCTTCAATCATCTTCCCGACTATTAGATACTATGCTGTGTGTCAGTTCTTCACGGGTATATGGTTTTGAAGTTTAGAGGTTTTCGACCTCTTCGGTGTTGCTCTGTATCAACCTTATGGCTGTATTATAGCATGTACCCATGCCAATGTATATTGGCATAGTTCACAAAAAACATGGGTTCATGTTTGTGTATTTTGCATGTACCCATGTTATTGATTATTGCATGGGTACATGCTATAATATAATCAAGAAATCAATAAAGAACCTTTTAAGAAAGGACGGACAATCATATGAGAGAGAGAACGAAAGAAAGAACAATCGAAAGAAAAGAAAGAACTAATGTATACCAGATGGTTACAGATAGAATCATCGCTGAATTAGAAAAAGGTAGAATACCATGGGAAAAACCTTGGACAGGTGTTAGAAGCGGAGCATATAACAGAATAACAAAGAAACCTTATTCTTTACTGAATCAATTAATATTAGGAAAAGCCGGAGAATGGGCGAGCTTCAAACAGTGGCAAGATTTAGGCGGTCACGTTCGAAAAGGAGAAAAAGCCTCATTTGTTACTTTCTGGAAGATAACAGCAGTCAATGAGGAACAGGAAGACGGTACAATGATAACTAAACAGATTCCATTATTGAGATATTACAACGTCTTTCATATTTCACAGGTTGAGGGCGTTGATCCTTTACCAGAGGAAGAACTCAACACAGAGATAGAACCGATTGAGGAAGCGGAAAAGATTCTTACAAGCTACTGGACACGGGAACATATCACAGTAAATCACATAAAAGGAAACAAGGCTTTTTATTCTCCTATGTCTGACATGATACAATTACCACTTATGGAACAGTTCACAAATATCAATGAATATTATTCTACTGCTACTTATGAATCTGTACATAGTACCATGAAAGAAACCAGATGCAACAGAGCAGAGGAAAGAAAAGGTAAGATTGTAGCGTTTGGGTCTGAAGAATACAGTAAAGAAGAACTTGTTTCGGAAATTGGCGCGGCTAGTCTTATGAATATCTTAGGAATAGAAACAAATAAAACCTTTAGAAATTCTACTGCATACATTCAGAGCTGGTTGAAAGTATTAAAGAATGAACCACGGTGGATCGTGTCTGCATCAAGTAGAGCAGAAAAAGCAGTCGAATACATTCTGAACGGTAAACAGTAACAGATGTAAAAAAGGGTGTCACCGGAATGATGACACCCTACACATAAAAAGGAGAATGAACACATGGAAAGAATGATTAAATTATTAGGAATGGTTGCTATTATAGGAGTTATGTTATTTGCTGGCTTTGATCTGGGTCGGTATTCTGCCGGACCTTCTGCCTACGTTGACACCGGATCGGAAGAGTTCCAAAATAATTTCGTTGATATGCGGAAAGTCACTAATTACAACGCAACTGATACAGGTTTATATATCTATCTGGAAGATGGATCGGGGTATTACTGGGAACGATGATGATTTGATGATAATTGAATAGATGGGATAGAATAAAAATCACGGTCTTATATTATAGGCTGTGTTTTTTTGTATGCTCTGGTGGTGGTGTGATGCTTGGGTGTAAATTTTATTCCTAGTGATTTAGTAGGTTGTTGGTATCGGGGGATGTTAAAACTCTTGATTCTAAACGGTTTCTTGATTTGGGTAATAGCAGGTTCATCTTTACACACGGTCAAAAAACAAACGTTCGATAAAATAAATCTCCCGTCTCATCCTATCGGCACTCTCTCCTCCCACCAGCAAAGCATCCAGAAAAAACATCAGTTCGATAAACCCACCCTTTTCTCTTCCAATCTCCCCTAACCTATGCTATAATAATCTCATGGGTGCTACCATATCACGGTAGGCGGTTGTCCTTCTCCAGAGGGACTGTGACCCTCTGATTACATAGAAACTGGAAACAGAATCTAGGGAAAGGAGGGCTTAACCAATGAGTACAGCAGATGTTATTGCACTGATAGGCTTATGCTTTATGTGCTTTAGTCTCGGCTACAAAGTTGGTCGAGATAGTAATAAGACACAAAAATAACCGCCCTCTGTCCTCGAAAACAAGAGCGGTTATTTTATAACACAATTATTCAGGACAACCGTCTATCGGTAGCATCCTTTATATATAATATATCATTTTACTGTTGAATATGCAAGAGATTTTCACTGCGGAAAATTCCGCCGTGATTTCCGACAGAAATAACCAGAAAATCTCACTCATTGCTCTGCATATCAATCTAGCTTTCTGCCATCCCATTTGATGAAAATTTCAAAACTGATGCAATCGGTTTAGGACTCCATCTCCTACCCTACCGGGGGTATGTTCAAACCTGTAGAATTTAAGTACCTAACCAGATACCCCAGTATTGACGGTATGGGGGAAAATTAATTTACAATAATAAATCTTTCATCATATATACCTATAACGTCAATTCGTCTACATCCACATTTAATAGAGATAATTTCTTTCTTGTGATTTTGATCTGGTATTCCAGTTCAGAATTACTGACTTCTCCATTTGCTTTCTTGATGCGCTGGAGATCGGTGTACTTGTCAATCAATACCGCAATCAGTTCGCTTTCTGTCATTTCTTCCATTTCATTTCCACCGCCTTTCATTTACCTATTTTTTTCTTTCACTTCTATATTTAAACCACCTTTTTCTACTACAATTCTACAATTCCCTTCCGTAAAAAATTTCATAAGTGCTTCAAGAACGACATTTGCTTTCATACCATATTCTTCACAAGTTACCTGAAACTCTTTTAAAATGTCCTCATCATACGTTGTTCCCCATTGTTTTTTTGCCATTTTTACACCTCTCTCATTCTATAATGCTTTCAAATCATCTTCGATAAATAGCATTTACGCCAAATTTCGTATACTCTCCAATTCTATAATGTTCAACAAATTCTTCATCTTCTTCCCATTTAGAAATAGCTGTCTCCATATTACTCATATGTGAACGCTGGCGGATAAAGAAATCCAGATAGCTAATTATACCGCTTTTTGAAAGAATATTATTATCAATCATTACTGCCAATATTTTTTGTCTTGCAGTTGATGATAAACCTGTAGTTTCTGACACATTATATCCATACTGCATTAAAATCGACTCCTGTGCTAATTGCATTTCTCCCATATAATATGATTTCTGATATGTTTTTTCATCACAAATACGACATACAATATGACTATAACTTTCTTTCAATCTTCTAAATGTACTTTCCATAATAAAATATGTATTACATTTTTTACAATGTCCAGCAGAAATTCTTACTAACCTTTGCTTATCTCTTCTATCAATAACCAATACTGTTGCATCTAAATTTTCCACTGTATGGTGATTATGAATACATTTAAAAATGTTACCTCTTATAACAAAATCTTTCACTCCGATTCTTGGTAATTTTTTCAATTCATTTTGTTCTTGACGTAATTTTTCTTCTAATTGTTTTTCTCTCTGTCTCCTTTTCTCCTCGCTTTCATGTTCAACACTTAAATATGTTTTCTTTACACAATGAAGGGAATTTTTATTGCAAGGAATTTTCCAATACATGCACATTTCATTTTTAAAGTAATGGCAAGAAACGTCCATTGCTGATTTTCTTTTTACAATCTCAACCACTGAATCTTTATTTTTTCTTTTATTCTCTTCTGTTGTATTATTGTTATTTTTATTAGATTGTTTATTTTCTATTGGTAGTTTACCGAAGAAGGCTAAATATCTTTCAAATGTACCATTTTTTACTGTAAGTACATTTGACGATAAATTTTTTCCTTTACTTTTGAATATCTCTTTTAATGCATTATATTCTGTTTTACCACAATAATACAGCTTACATTTTTCACAGTGTAATATTGGAATTTCTTTTTTCCGAGCGGATATATATTTTCCATAACTTAGTTTTTTTCCACATTTAGAGCATTTAGGTTCTAATATCTTTACCGCATTATTAGCTTTTTTCTTTCCCATTTATAATTACCTACACATCAACAAAATAAACGCACCAACAATAAGGACAATTACGCCAAGTAATTCATTATATGCTCCAACAGCACTACCAACAATGATCCAAATCAAAAATCCACATCCACTATTAGAACTACCTCCACCACCATAGCCACTGCCACGCGTTCCATAATTCTTCTCATCACAATCACATCCATAACTTGTACAATTTCTTCCATGCTCTCCATCATGAGGAAAATTGTTGCTCATATGTATACCCCCTTGTATGATTTGAAATTTGCAATCATATATCGAAATTATACCGTAGATTGGCTGAGATTTGTAAAATTGTAAATACAAAAAAAGGGAAAGTCGTATAAAAACCTCCCCTTATCTTTTTACTTTACAATTCTGGAAGCTGTTCTTTTTTATTTTCTTCCCATGTAAGATCAATATTCAACACTAATGCAGATACTCCGGCTATTGTAGCAATCAGTAAATATCCCATTCCCTGAACCATATATCCAGTGAAATAATTACCATTGATAATGAAGTTATATGCATCTCCGCCTACATAAGCATTCTTATCTAAATTGGAATAATTTTCACTGTAATAATAATTGTTTTTCTTATCATATCCTGTATATATTTTCTGAACACCTAAAATCAACGCGATTGCTGTAATAACAGCTAAAATACAAACAACCTTTTTCTTATTCATACCTATTTTCTCCTTTGTTTTTTATGAGTTATCACTTTCTTTTACATATGTATGGGTTCTTCCATTATCTAGTTCTGTATCATCCCAAGACTCTCCTTTAAGACGATATGTTTCCGTGATTGTATCGCCGAAAAAATAAATTCTTTCTTCTATGCCACTGTTTCCATCATAATCATTAAGTAATAAAGAGCCATCATCTTCAAATGTTCCCCAAGTATACTCTTTTTCCTCCCCTGTTTTTAAATTGTTCAAAAGTAATTTTCGAACTATTGCTGCTTTTGGATATATACTAAATGATAATTCCAACGACATATCAGGATCATCCGAACAATTATACACTCCACACCATTCTTTATTTAACTCTTTTTTTATAAGATTTAACAAATGAACACTATCATTTATCCCATTTGCCCTTTTTAGTTTTTCTTGTCCATCACTAATTTTTCCTTTTTCAAAATCTTCATATGCCCAGTCATAATAGCATTCATTCTTTTCATCGTTTACATCCTTATACCTAGTATTATTCTTGTCAACCTTATCAAAATATGAAATTGCTTTACTATAATTCTTATTATCCTTTTCAATCATTCCCATATAATAATAAGACTCTTTATATCCTGCCATCTTCTGAAAGATCCCAAAAGCGCTTTCTTTCTCTCCATTGAAATATTTTCCAACTGCCTTATTATATAAATCTCTTTTTTCGATTAACTCATCTGATTTTTTCATTTGTTCTTTCGAATCTTTATAATTTTCCAGTTCCTTATATATAATTTTTGCGCCGCGATAATCTCCTTCTTCCAGTAATTTTCCAGCTTCTTCGTATTGCCTCTTTGGAACTATGATTTTTTTATAAGTTAAATTTCCAACCAGCAAAACAGCAACTACAATAGAAGCAATTCCAGTACCTATTTTCAACTGCTTTACTTGCTTCTGATGAATTTTTGCTTTTTCAATGCTTTCCAGTTCTTTTTCTTTTTTATATTCCTCTAACTGACTTTCAAGATACTCTTTATTAAGCAATTTAACTTCATCAGAAAATTCACTCTCACATCGATAGCATTTTTCTCTATGTATTCCATTTATTTTTCCACAACTGCAAATCCATGCACGTTCACTATATGAAGTTGGAATATATGTTCCACATTCATCTGAAAGCTTACAATTTAAACTCCGCTTATATTGCTCTGCTAATTCCTTATCCAGAACATCACTTATCAGTTTCTTCTCAACTAAAATCAACTCATGGTTAGATGGATTTTCTATACTTCCATCCCCATATACTATTTCACTAATCCAAAATACAAATTTTCGAACATTTTTATTACTAAATACAATCGGTATCTGGCTGCCAGTAACATCATTTTCTTTCATTTTTAAATCCAGATATTGAAATTCCGACCGCTCTATCTGGACATTCGATACGTCAAATCCAATAACAGAAATCTTAAATGCAATAATTGTTTTTTCTGAAATGCTCTGGAATTTTAACTGACCTATAATCTTATCTTCTTTAGTATCATAAAGCAACGCTCTTCCTAATAAAACAAGAGGTGCATCGCCCAGTATGTAAATGTCCGTATTTTTACTTAACTGGGTATATCTTTGATTTGTTTCTCCCATACCTACTCTCTCCCATCTTCTCCTACTCTCAAAGTACCATATATCCATTATATTCGTTTTTCCGAAGATATTCAACTAAAAGAATACCTATTACACTTAATTCATACGATATAGAAACGGAGGTGCTACAATGATCGATTATTCCCCATTCTGGAATACTCTTGAACAATCAAGTGAAAATTGGTATACCCTCACGAATAAATATCATATATCGCATAGCACGCTCCACAGACTGAAACATAATAAAGATGTGTCTACCAAGACCCTCAATGACTTATGCCGGATTCTGGAATGCAATATCTCTGACATTGTACAGTATGTCCCATCTGACACGGATCAAGTGCTATAAGAAAAACTACTCTTTTGTCTCTTGATATTTATACTCTGATTTTTTCTTTGCTTATACAAAATTATACCATACATTTTCAGAAAATTGTAGAAATTTGGATATAAAAAGAATCTTTCCGGTCTGACACAGCCAGAGGTCGATGCTCTACTGAATCTCATAAAAGCTATGAAACAAAATTAATTCTTCTCTCCTGCTACCATACTAAAAAACGTAAAAAAATAGGGCATATCGAATTTTTCTATCCAATATACCCTATACTTCACATCATATAAGATACTACTTTTCTTTCTCGTAATGCATGGTAATTTCACAGAGTGGAAGATACATTGCTGTAAATTCAGAATCAATAGAATGAAAAGGATTCATATTGATCTTCATTCTCTGAAATTTATTCTTAATATAGAAGTTCTCCGCATCTGGTACTGAATGTAAAAAAATGGCTTTACATCCAATATCGTTCTTAGAAATATCATAAACAGAATCAATAATACTTTGTAATACCCATGCTGAAATTGGTAAATCTGTTCCCTCATACTCGTAAAACAAATCTTGATATTTTTGATTTACAGCAAACATCTTTATCTCAATAGCCGGAATACCGCAAATCTCAATATCATACTCTGTCCCAGCTTCCGCAGCCTCTTCAGGCTCTAATTTCATGCAATCCTCATATGGAATAGCGGTTGCTTGCAAAGTATAAAACGCTACGATCTCACGCCGGATCTCTTCTCCCTCATCATTAGAAATAATATTCCATATTATGTACGTTACACCATCGCCAGAATCCGCAAAATCAATAGCTTCCTCTGCAAGAAACTCATTAAAATTTTCATATCCGTTTCCCGCATTAAATATTTTTGTCTTATAGAGAAAATCCTGATGCACATCTCGTAATTTCTGTACATCAGGATTAAAATGTTCTATATGCTTATGGTTCTCTCTATTTGTGTTTTCCAAATAACTTACCTGCTTTCCTACAAGAATCTAAAAAATCTTTTGATATCTTATTTTCATTAAATGTACGGATAAATTCAGGAGAATCTTTCTTTTTTACAATCGGAATCTTATTAATCGGTTTTGCTAATACTGCCATAATCTCCTCCTCCTTTTTCTTATCTTTAAAAGCATCTTTCTTGTCCATATGCACCATCTCATACAATTTAATGATACTATGATATTCAATTCTCTCGGAATTATACACGATCTTGGTACGAATTGTATGCTTCATCACTCGGTCACTTTTATTTTACCGAGGTGTCAGAACCGTCACACCTCTCATCGCTCTGTCACTTTTTGTTTACCGTCCTGTCGGAACAGTCACAGGACTCATAGTGTGATGAAAAAGGATATAATTATCCTCATTAATATTATACCCAAAAGAAGTATCAAATGCAACATAAATTTTGGCATATAACATATTCCAAATTCATCTACTATTTTACAGCTTCAATCCATGCTTTTTTCGCATCCTGTGCATTCTCAATCGCGGATTCTAATGTCTCGCCACAAGTAATACATCCGGGCAAATCTGGATAAGATACCACAAATCCCCCCTCATCCTTATCTTCTACAATTTCCATACGATAGGACATTGCCATATAATCATTCAGCGTCTTCATTATTCTTCGCCTCCTGCCTACATTCTAGGTGGTGTCATATATGGTGTCAATATCTTTTATCATATACCACCCCAAAACGGCGAAAAAAGGCATATCAGATATATTATCACATCCAATATGCCCTTATGTATTATATCTTCACTTCAGTGCACTAAAGCATTTTACCAATTTTTATTGACATTGTTATATCTTTGTCATACTTTACTACACTAAAGTGATCTATTGATATTATTACGTTTTTTAATTATTCACTTTATCAAACTAAAGTGTCTGTTTCTAAGACACCTTAACCTCCCAATTTTTCATAGCATCATACACACAATCTGGAACTTTCCCCTTGCTCTTCTCTGCCAGCTCATCAATATAATTCTTCTTACCCTCAATCACACCTTTCTTTGCTTCATCTTCTGTATCATATGTACCCAAGTCAATTTTCTTATTTAAAATCATTATGCTGACCTCATACTTCCCATCATCATTCAGAGTGGTATTAGGTGCTTCTCTGTCCTCAAATACCGTATTCAGATAATGAGAAAGAAATGCACACGTTTCTGGACTGTATATATTAGCTTCATTGCACAGAAGATCTTTATCAAGATCAATCGCATTCCCCGGAATATAATGTTCATCATACCAGATTTTGAAGTTGGAAAAGTTCTGCCATTCATCACAGACTCTTGTATTTTTGTAATATGGCTTGTACGCATGAATCTTTGAGTTGTAGCATCTCTGGATCATGTTTGTCCATCTGTTATATGCATCAGAATAATAGTCAACATCATCTGTCCCCAGATAACCTACTCCTTCAAAACTCCGGCGATAATACCAAGGATTCCAACCGTCAGCCTTATATTTCATATCATTCACAATCTTCATGATCCTATCTTCTGAAATTGTATCATTCTTCAAATATTCAGTTTCAATGGCTTCATACTGCGTTTCCGTCACAGGATAGAGGTTCTTATAATAATTGTCTTGTCTATCGCCGTTACGATGGTAGCAGGCGATATTATTCTTCATATCTTCATTCACAATAAACGTCTGAATCACTAGATCACACGCTCTGACTTTGAACTTCTTATATCCCCACTCTTCTTTCTTCTCGTTGTATACATTCTTATTGAGAGTATAATATAACTCCTTATCTGCTCTGGAACAGGTGGATTTAAGCAACTGATAGCTGTCCTGTCTCTTCTCTATCACTCTGCCATAATTTGATACCCATGTATCTTTATAATCAAGCAGTCGGGCAAATACTTCATCTGATGCCATTGATTCTATTCCAGACACGGATTCTGGTAAAATTCTGGATGGATGAACAGCCTTATATTTCCTAACCGTTCTCATGGATTTATCAGACTTATATAGAGTGATACCTTTTTCATAGAAATTTTGTTTACGTGCAGTTAGCATTTTATCCTTAAAGCATTCATTACAAACGTGATATGTATGTGTTGTCCATCCTATTGTTTTGGTTCTAAACTCACTCATCCGCAATTCCCGACCACATTCTTTACATACTCTTGTTTCTTCTAAATTTTCAGTTTTATTAATATTAGACATAGTTATTAAATTCCTCCTTGAATAAAAATAAGACGGCTTATTTCAGCCATAGACAGAACGCAAGAACAGCGTTCCGATAAATTTGAACAATAAAAAAGGCAGTATGATTTCATACTGTCCCAATTACTTATATGATATTAAATTTTGAAATATTTCTTTGAATTATTCTTTATGTTTTGCTCTATATGTTTCACATAGAGATTTATAAAAATCTGTCACTTGGAAAACAATAAACGTATTTCCTGTTATGGGATGATTCCCACAACCAATTACTTTTGCTCCCTGTTTGATGATCCAGTTACACTCTGGAATATCGTAATTGTAATGTACATTTATGTGCTTCATTCACTCTCTTTTTTCTCCTTATCTAGGCTACTACATCAGATGCAATAGAAAAATCTAACATTTCTTCGATCGTATTCCCATTTTGGGAATCTGCTTCAAGGTAATCATATTCATTAAAAATACTCATATCAATATATTTTGGTTCATCCGCAGAATAACCTTTCTCCACATTCAAATCATAATCCCTTTTTAATCTTTTATTTTTGTCTACTGCATAAGCATAAAGTTCTCTTATTTCATCTTCTGAATACTCTTTCATTTCTGTAGCAAAATAATGTAATTTTTGTCCCAACGAACGATTCTTGTTCGCCCTTTCTGTCTTTTTATTCTTATTAGCTTCATTATACTTATATCCATGAATGTTCTCTGAATACGCTTCCGCTAATGCTTTATCACACCATCTGCTATATGTATTAGGTATCTCTCTTAATTCACCACTGCCATTATGTGCAATGCCTTGAAAGAAATCTTTATGTCTTATGATAAACATAATTTTATTTTCTTCTAAAATCTTATTAAAAGTGATAACCGTAGGCTTACTTATAGATATTAGATTTGCAAAATAGTCCAATCCCATTCCACCAAGTTTTCCTTTATATTTACCCATATCCTCACTTCTATTAAAAGAACCGATCTGACAGGTAAAATACCGAAGCAACTTATATCTGTCAAAATTACCACTAAGATTCATTATTTTATGCATTTCATCCTCTGATAAATCAGCGAAGAATCCATCATCTTTTTATAATATAAATTTGTCAAATTCAAAACCATCTCTGACTTGCTGTATGTTGTTTCAATCTTAATCATTCTTTTATTTAGCAATTCTTCCAAACCATTTTTAATCGCAGTCAATTCATATCTGTTAGGTACACGTTTGAATATAGAATGTGCAATCATATTATAAGATATAAAATATTCCACTTTATCCATTTGCATAATATTCCTAAGTCCACACCATACAACAAATGCTTGATCGGATAGTTCTTTGTTCTCTGTTATTTTCTTAATAATAAATAAATTTTTCATTCCATTCGCTCTTTCGTTCTTTAAATTTTTCTTGGAGTAAAAGTTGCAACATTTTTTTGTTGGGCAAAGGTAGTTACACTTCGAAAACTACAACACTTTTTTGCTGGAACTCTTACAGTATAAGTAGTACATAATAATTAAGTAAAAGATAATATTTTTCACTTCTATCGAAGTTGAACTCTTATCTATTTGATTTGTGCATAATATTCTTCTACTGCATTTTTTAATTCTGGTGTATTCTTAAACAGCCAGCAATTATATCTAGGGTTATACTTATCAGCAATAATCTTCTCATAGTTAAATCCCTTTTTTAATAAGAATCCACACAATTTCATTCTTCTACATAAGTACATAATTTCGTTCTCCTTTTCGTCTTTTGATTTACACAGTTCAAGTTGTCTGTGCTGAAGCACATACAATATCCTTCTCTACTATATTCACTTTTTCATTTTTCAAAAGTTATCACTTTTAAAAATCATTTAATATGTCCTTCTCCAGAGACAAATTTGGAATATCTCATCCCAAGATCCAGATTCTTGTCCGCAAGGACAACTTAATATGTATTACTCAAGGAGTGACAACTTTTCATCTGATTATATTCATTTTTAATTCTTCAACCGGAATAGAGTGCGAAATTGCGCTGAATCATGATTTAGACTTGCCCTTAGATTCTGATTGTTTTTGTTCTACTTTCTTCTTTTTTCTATTTTGATAATAGGTCTGATTATACATTCTTTTCCTAGCTTTCTTCTCTTCTTCTAATCTTTCTTTTCGTTCTAATGATTTCACAACTGCTTTATCTAGCTGTTCTCCGGCTGTGATGATTACTTTCTGGTGTCCTTGCTCTTGAACCATTTCGCCCTTATATCGGTTGTATCTCATCCTGTCTTTCGTCATAATGGGGGTAATTGTGAGGATTCCTTTCAGAGAAATAGACTTATCTTCTTCTACTGCTTCTGTGATTACTTCTCCTAATGCCAGTAGCATTAACTCAATATCTTTCTTCCAGAATCCGGTTTTTTCTTTTATTTTGGAAACTATTTCTTTTTTATAGACTTGACCCGTATTAATTTTGTTGTACATCGTGTATCACTCCTTTTCTTCTTTTAGCTGTGGTAGCAGGTTCTTATAGGCTTCATATTTGACCTGTAGTTGGATTTTATTTGATTCATTGATAAAGTTGCTGTCTAATATATAAAATGGCTTAGAATCGATTCTAGTGCATTACAGAGGCATATATGGATTTTGATAAGGGTAATAGATTGATTTGTTCTATCTCATGTGATTTGAAATATGAGTTTCATCTGAATTGAAGATACCTTGTTTGATTCTGTCTGAAGTTGGTTGCAACCACGTAGACGCAACCAAAATTACATGTTTTTCTGCTCTCCGACCACGTTGACGGAAAGCATAACCCTATTTCCCAATTCCAACCACGTGGACGCAATTGGATTTTTCTCCGCTCACAAAAATAGGGACTATCCATCGCTGAATACTCCCTATCTCTATTATTTACAATTCAAACCGTGAAAGTTGGGATGGAGAAGAAATCTTATCTAGCATTACATATTCCTTCTCATCCAGCGTAGATAAAGCTAAATCCTTTTCTTCCTGCATGATATGATAATATACACGTTCTATCGTCTTTGTGTCAGCCTGTCCTACAATACTTGCTATTACCATCTTGTCTATGTTCTTTCTACACAGCAGAGAAATAAATGTATGTCTAAGGGTATGTAGACCAACCGATTCTTCTATCTCTTTTATTCCGCTGTTCTTACAGATCAGATTAAATGCTCGATGCAGGTTGTAATAACTGACCGCTGGTGCGTGTAGTCCTGTTGCAAAAATATACTCATCTTCTGAATCTGGTTTCTGCAATTCTTTCAAACGTCTCAAATGGTACAGTGCCTTGGAGATAAGATATACTTTTCTGATACCAGCTTTTGTTTTAGGCTTGTCTTTTTTCTTGATCCGCTGTCCTGTTGACTGCATATTAGCATCTCGCTTCAATTCGTAGGATTCTGCTACACTGACATTCAAATATCCGTTTTTCTCATCTATATCTTTCCATGTCAATGCAACTGCTTCTCCAAAACGTACCCCTGTGTACATGATAAAGATCAGTCCTTCTCCAAATTTGTATCTTGGCTTTCCTGTAGACCAGATTGCAGATGCTTCATGAACGAATCGTTCTATCTCATCGGGTGTAAAGCATCGAATATCTTTCGTCTGATGGACAGATACCTTATTTACATCCACTTCTTTAGGTTTAACCACCGTAGTCATAGGATTGTTATTCACATCCTTTGAATAGTAGTATCGAAAGAACTGATCTAACAACTCATACGTCTTTTTTACCGTGGAATATGAGTATTTCTTCATCAGCTCCGATAGAAAGTTCTGGATCACTTCATCCGTGATGGCACGAATCTGGATATTGGCAAAGCTGGTTTGTTTAAGAATCTGATTCTTCAATGTAGATTCTTCTCTGTCAAATGTCCTGCCTCTCTTATTCAGATAGTTGAATTTGTAAAACCAATGTTTGATGGCATCAGCAAGAATTACTTTGTTCGTCAGACGCTTTCCATTTAATGAAAATACTGGTCTTTGTCCAATCTGCCATTCCTGCAAGGTATCTACTTCTTTTTTTCGCATAGCATCTATTACATCTTCAATGCTATATCCATATGCAGAAATTCTTTTAGATGTACCATCTGGCAATGCCAATGTTTTCTTGTACTCCAAGTAACAAGTAGCCTTATTTTTCCATGTAATCTTTCCTTCCCCTCGCGGTAACTTCATCTTCGCAAGTTTTTTGTCTGTGGATTCGATTTTCTTTTCCAATTCTTTCTCCGTCATAAGCAACACCTTTCTCAACAATATAATGAAGTTCTTGGTGTTCCAAACATCACATAGGAAAAAGACATTGTAGAAACAGACCATCAGTAACAAATATTAGAACTGTCACTGAAAATGTCACTGATTCTAAAAATCCTTTATTTTACAATACTTTCGGGGTGTTCGTCACGGTCTCCAAAACCGTTAATGGGGGTTCGAATCCCTCTTCCCCTGCTTCTAAAG
>OGMW01000538.1_pt1 | contig 39986 bp, 39 predicted proteins | sample 1573281 | NCBI WGS metagenome assembly OGMW01 (sample SAMEA2581907, study PRJEB24529) | metagenome | biome: Human gut stool | place: China | collected 2011 | reverse complement strand
TCCATCTCTTGGAAAGCGGGTGCAAAAGTACGCGATTTACCAATACAAGGCAAATTATTAAAGGTCTTTTTTTGAATAAAAAGTGAATTTTATTGTAAGTAACTGAGGAATAGAGCTATTGTTAAACATGTTTTTTGAAGAGGGAGGGAAAGAGGAAAGGGGGGACACATTATTGTAATATAAAGGGAAAAGAAGAAAAAAGGAAGGAAGACCAGGAGGACAAAAAGGGGAAGAGGGGGATACGGACAGACGGAAAAACAAAGCTTATTCAAGGGATTTTATTACTCCCAGAAGCACTTGTAAGGGATCAGGCGAAAACATAAAAAGCTGCTGGCAGGGTTGTATCCTTGTCAAAAGTATCTGTAAAAAAGAGGAGGATTTCACGGGATACAGTCTTTTCAGTACTCTCCGGTTGCGACAAGATTGAGGGGGGGGGGAAATCGGAAATCCAGCGGCTTTTGGCGTTAACATTGTTAATGCGATTGAGGGAACATTTGTTTTAAGAGCGGAAATAACAAGGCTTTTACATTTAAAAGGTTTGTTATTTGAAGACAAAAGACTTGATTTAACACAGCGTTAAATCAAACGACGGAGAAGGAAGAGGATAAAGACAGGAAAGTATTGGAAATGAAGGAGATGTAGAGGAGAAGAATTATTTATCGAAAAAAGGGATACAAGGCGGACGGAAAGGGATAGTTGCGATTCGGGTAAGTATGGTTGCAAGGGATTTTCAAAAATGCTGCGGGAAGTGGAAACCAGAGGAGGCGGTACCTTTAAAACAAAAGGTGAGCTGGTTTTAAACCAAATAAAGTGAGCGTACAGGGGGCTGTGGAGCCGATTTTTGCCAGACAAGGAAACGGTTCAGAAGAAAAACATCAAAAAAAGAGATACGGATTTGAAAAAGAGAGAGCAAGCAAGAAAGGAAGAGAGAGGAAAGGATAGCGATAATATTGCCGCATATCCCCTACTCCATTTTCTTCCTCCGACAAAAATTCCTATCTTGTTCCAAAGAAAAAACTAGGAACCAAGCAACACTTACGTATGAAAGAGAAAAACTTTACCCGATTCATGGATACCATGATCGAAAATCTAAAAACGGGCAATGCACTGGGAACAGCCCACATTTATCAAGCGAGTAAAAATGCATTCATTACTTTTCTGGGAAAAGAAGAAATCTATTTCCGACAGATAAAACCGGAGCTACTGAAGTGCTTTGAGTACTTCTTGAGAAGCCGAGGGAATAGTTGGAATACAGTATCGACCTATATGCGAGTCCTGCGGGCAGTTTATAATCGGGCTGTAGACCGAAAGTTGGCACCATACATGCCCAGACTCTTCAAAAAGGTATACACCGGCACTCGAACAGACATCAAACGAGCACTGAGACCGGAAGACATGGGGCGATTGCTCAATACACAGTCTACCCGGAAACAGACTGAAATCTTGCGACGTACCCATCAATTGTTCGTATTGATGTTCCTATTGCGAGGTCTTCCGTTTGTAGATCTAGCTTATCTGCAAAAAACTGACTTAGATGGAAATACACTCACTTATCACCGTCACAAAACAGGCAGTCCACTCACCGTCACTGTGCCGAAAGAAGCCATGGATATCATCAACGAATGGAAGAATACAGATCCGGACGCTACTTACCTATTTCCGATATTGGAAGAAAACGAGAAAAGTCAAGATAATTATAGAGTATATCAGCAAGCATTACGGACATTCAATTATCAATTGGCAAAGTTGGCGAATCTACTTGGATTCAACAGCAATATCAGTTCGTATGTGGCTAAACATTACACATTCTATATCTGATTGAAAGCCAAATAGTTACACACCATTTATTAATAGTAGGTAACGATTTAGAAACGAGCGAATTACAATATTCGGTTTTCCTTTGCATCAGTCAAAGAACGATTCTTTCAATGCAAACATACACTTTACTGTCTAAAAAAAACAATCATTTTCTATTTTTAATTGGCTTACAATCAACCTTAAAAAGGGTATCTGATTTCACTACCCCCTTTGGGAAGAATGCCGGCCCGCTCATATAATCCGGTATTTTCTTAGTTTCTCGTACAGGGAGGTCCGGCTGATACCGAGCATCCTGGCCGCACGGGCACGGTTGCCCTCTGCCTCTTCAAGGGTCTTGAGAAGCAGCTGTTTTTCTTTCTCTTCTTCCGAGAGAGGAGCGGTTTCCTCCCGTCCGACGGTGAGGTCCAGATTCAGCCCCTCCAGGTTCTCACTCGTGGCGGCCACCAGACGGATGTTAGAGGTGTATTCCCAGGTGGAGCCGACAGGTTTGTAGCGTCTTTCCTGCAAGGCACGCAGCAGGAGCATCTGTGTCCCGGGAGAAAGGTTACCGATCTCATCCAGGAACAACGTGCCCCTATCAGCCGTCTGGAACAGCCCGCCCCTGTCACCGTAGGCTCCGGTGAACGTCCCCTTGCGGTGCCCGAAAAATTCTGATTTGGCAAGGTCACCGGTAACGGTCCCGCAGTCGACCGGGACAAAAGGCTTGTCCCTGCGGTGGCTCTGTTCATGCAGTTCGCGGGCGATATGCTCCTTCCCCCGTACCGGAGGCTCCCCGAATGAGCACGGAAATGTCGGAACGTGCCACCAGCCCCACTAACCGGTACATTTCCCGCGCTTTGGCACTCTCCCCGCGGTAGAACTCGCTCCCGTCATTCCGAGAACGGCTAAATATCTTTCCGATAGCTTCCAGCAACTTGTCCGGCTGGACAGGCTTGCACAGGTAGTTAACCGCCCCCAGCTGCATGGCTTCCACCGCGTTCTCCACCTGCCCGTAGTTGGTCATGATAAGGAACGGGGTGGCATAGAACCTCTCGTTCATTCATTCCAGCAGGGAGGTGCCATTACCGTCCGGCAGGCGGAGGTCTGCCAGGACAAGGTCGAACTCCCTTGTGGAAAGGGCCTTGCGGGCAGCCGACAGCGTCGCGGCATGTTCGGTCGCCATCCCTTTCTTCTTCAGCCAGTTGCCGATGCTGCGGCTGAAAATCACGTCATCTTCCAAAATAAGTATCGTTTTCATTCCTGTCTCTCTTTCTGCATCAGTTCCGCATAGGATATCAGTTCCCTGACGGCACCGATTATTTTTTCTGTTTTCACATATTCCTCTTCCTTCCATTGGCCCGCGTCGGATTTGACCAGCACTCTCAGGTCCGCCACCGGATATTCCATACGCACCGTCTCCCACAGCGGCAGGTTCCTGTGGAGGATGGAAATGATTTCCCAGCTGTCCTTTTCTTTCACGGCGGCTGACAGCCTTTCGATGTCCTTGCGGCTCTCACTGACAAACAGCCCCAGCATTTCCTGCCGGTTGTCCACTCCGACAAGCAGGAGGGAGAAGTCCGGCCTCCACTCTTTCCCGTTCCCTTTTATGACCCGCATGATGGCGGTCACCAGCCCTTCCGCGGAGAAAGGCTTATGGATACATCCGGCGAAACCTGCGGAGAGGTATTCCTCTTCCCTGTCTGAATGTGCCGTGACGGCTATGGCCGGAATCCCCCTTGCCCGGGAGATGTTCGAGCCTCTCAGCAGTTCAAGGACCGAGAAGCCGTCAGCACCGGGCATCTGTATGTCGGTCAGCAGAAGGTCGTACTCCTGCCTTTTCAGGCAGTCCATCAGTTCCCGAACATCCGTGCAGCAGTCACAGTGAATCCGGCTGCGGGAGAGTAATTCCCGGGTGATCCCCAGCTGGATACGGTCATCATCCATGACCAGTACACGGATGCCGCCGAGCAGTTCACAGGCCGGAAACACCTTCTCTTCCAAACGGACGGACTGTCCGGCCGGCGGCACGGGAAGGAAAACGGAGAAGCGGCTACCTTCACCGGGGGCGCTCTTTACCTCCACACGGCCCCGCATTTCAGACACGAGCCGGGCCGTGATCACCAGTCCCAGTCCGAACCCGGGAATGTCACACGCATTGTCCAGCCTTTCGAACGCCCCGAATATCCTTTCTTTCTCCTCAGCGCTTATTCCCACGCCGGTATTCCGGACAGAGATGCAAAGTTCCTCATACAGGTATTCCGCCTCAAGGCGAACTTCCCCATGGGGTGTGAACCTCAAGGCATTGGACAGCAGGTTATCGGTTATCTGCCGGATATGCGAGCTGTCACAGCAGACAATGGCGTCCAGGCTGGAGAAGGATACGGCGAACGTCAGGTTCTTCTGCCTGGCGATAAGCCGATGGCTGTCCGCTATTTCCTCGAACAGGGCTTTCAGGCTGAAGAGCGTGTCATTGGAGCGGACCCCGCCTTCATCCATCCGGTGGTATTCCATCAGCGTGTTTACCAGGCCGAGCATGTAATCGGCCGAGTGCAGGATGTTGTCCAGATAGCCGGTCCTGCGGTTGACGTCGTTTTCCGAGGGCAACAGCTCCGCGCAGCCTTTGACGGCCGCCAGCGGGGCGCGCAGGTCGTGGCCCACCGAGGGCATCAGCTCCTTGCATGAGCGGAGCAGTTCCCTGTTCCGCCTGTCGGACTGTTCAAGCTCCCTCTCGTACCGGAGACGGCGGTTCAGGTCCCGGTGGATGACGGTGTACAGCATGATCGCCAGCAGGGAGACGGACAGGGCAAGGCCGGCTACCATATAGTAGGATTAGTGTATAATGGAACTTTCATATTAAATCACCTTTTATATTAATGATGTATTAGCCGAAAAAATGGATTCTACGTTTTGAAGAATAAAATGAAAAAACTACTATATTGCAGTATTGTCTTCTGTCAATTAGAAAACAATGATGGTAAAGCATTGTACAAATATTCTGCAATAGCTCGAAACTCATGCCGAGCCCCTTCTTGTTCATGAAAAGTCAGATGATTTACATCAAACACATCCGTAAATTTGGCCATGGCTTGCACTTGCGTCCATATCCTGTCGTAAGCTACATCATCTGTTCCGCTGCATGCCCAAATGTAGAAATCATTTTCCAGTGATGATGAAGAACGGACGATATTGGCCAGATGAGCCGCCGTTTCATCGGGATAATTCATTCCGGCAAAACGTCCCAATGACCATCCATCGGAACTGATCGGCATGAAATACTTGAAATAGTCCAGTGTATATTCCAGCGCATACCAAGTGGTTACCGCTCCCATGGAAAAACCTCCAATGGCTCGATGATTCCTGGATTCCTGCAGTCCCTTTAAGTCTGTATTCAGAGTGTATGTACGGTAACGGCTCTCTACAAGCGGAATCAGGTCATTGACCAATTCCAGAGGAAGAACTTTGCAATAAGGGTCAGCATCAGGATAGTAATCGACAGGAGTGCCATATATATAACTTGTTGAGACAAAGATGGCTGGAGCCATGTCCCCCTTTTCTATCATATGGTCAAGCAAGTTTCGCATCATTCCGTTCTCATTCTGAAAAAAGGATGCTGCTGTTTCTCCATGGCCATGTACGAAATAGAATACATCATAGCATTCATCGGATGATTCCTCATAACCATACGGTAAGTAGACATAGGCCGTATTTGAGCGCATTTCACCGTTCCCATCCACATAGTTCTGGGTGTCATAGTCAATTTGCACAATGCTTCCTTGGGAAGCGGCTTCCTCCATATATTCGGCAGGAACGGATTCGGTCCTATTCAAGAGTGAGGTATATCCGGATGAAGTCCCAGCTTCAGTTTCCTGTTCTGGAAGTGTAGTAGAATACACCTCCTCGTTGCCATTGCAAGCTGTCAGACACAGACAAAGCAATAAGGTTCTAATAGTCATAGAAAGTGTACACATAGTAAACTTGTTTATAAATTGCTTAAATATTATTCCTTAATTGTATATTGTATAGCGTTTACTGGATTATTATACTAACGTATCGTGTAGGTAAGGCTGAGCATCATATAAGGATCCAACACATTGCTCGATATAATCACAGTAGTTGCTTTCCAACCGATGTGTAAAATTCCGGTTTTGTTTGAGCACATCAAAAGTTTCCAGTTTGATTTCAGCAGCATTGTTTTTTAAGAATTTCTTACCTAAAGACAGATTCCATAAACAGTAATCTTCCGTACCCGTTTCCAGACCTGTGTAACCGACATAGTTAAACGTACTGCGCAAAGTAAGCCCCCAAAAGAACATACAACCCAGTTTGACAGAAGCGGTATGAGTGATGTAATCGTTACTTGTCGCTTCATCAGATGAACTGAATATATTGTTGATGGCAGCAGAGTAAGAGGTTGTAAAATCTATATTCTTATTGATATTACTTCCGATAATTATTTTAGGCATCAAGTTCAGCTCACGTGTGTCGCTTGTTACCCCATTAAAGACAGTGGGGGTATTGGCGTAATTAGCAGCTACGCTGACATTGATATTGCTGCGGATCAAATCAAGCGAAAACCCGTAAGTCAACATGGATTGCAGTGAATAATAGCCATTCAAGTTTATCGGTCGGGTAAACTGTGTCCCCTTGTTGAGTGTCACAGAAGGCATCAGCTCTATATTCTCATTGGCTACAAACGTGCTGTCTCCGATGTACTTCTGTTTAAAGGTAGCTCCCAGCATGGCGATAAAAGTATGTCCGGACTTTGTCGTATGTATGTAGCGAAGATTGGCTATATGCGATATTTCCTGATCCAGATAAGGGTTCCCAGCAAACAGAAACAGGGGATTTGAATTGTTGACCACAGATTGCAAATCCGTTATGGACGGCGAAGACGTGATGCTACGATAACGGAACTGCAATGAATTGGTTTGGTCTAAGACATAGTGGAGCATCAGTGAAGGAAGGACTGAAAAATAACTGTGTGAGTGCTGCTCAGCTTGAGGATAGGTTAAATCTCCTTTCAAGCTTGCCCATTGGGTTTCCAGTCTCAACATGGCATTCCATCTGTCGCTCTGATAACGAATACCTATATTCCCAGATTGGGTCAGATAATCTGACTGATACATGCTGGAAAGATTTTCATCCAGCTGCTCATAGGATACCTCGTCCGGTTGTGACACAAATGTCCTTTGTTCGTTCTCTGAATCAGAATAATTTATTTTATATCCCAACTGCAACTGAAGCCCATCGGATATTTTTTCCGTATAAGTCAGGTTGGAACGGAAATTGTATTGTTTTTGATTATTACTCTTCAATTGGCTATATTCCTTAGGAACGTTCAGCTCCAACGGATTATACAACAGATCCGTAAAATCTGAACGGTTACTACCATCAGTATTGCTCATGCGTCCGCTCAACATCCACGATAATGTTCGTCCCGGTTTTGTGAAACGATGGCGGAACAGCAAATCCGCACCAAGATTATAGGCCTTGTTTTCTCCAACCGTTGTGGTACTTGTTTCATTGCTCAGAGTCCCGTCAGTCTTGTTTGTCCCTTTCAAAGAACTGTTTCTGTCCATATTTTGAAAGCTCAAAGATGGACGAAAAAGCAACGAACTCCGTTCGTTTATCTGGTAATCCAGTTTGAAATTGAACCGATGATTCCAGTTAGTCAGGCAATTCTCTTTATATTCTTCATAAGACATTCCAGCCAATGCTGCATCCAAATAATTACGGTTTGTTTGTTGAAGGGCCTGATTGTCTGATTTATTAAAAAAATAGCTCGAAGTTATCTTTAACTTTTTCCCCCATTGGTCTACATAATTCAGCCCCAGTCCATTGGTAGATGTAAGTCCGTCCATGCTGCCAATCATGAAGTCAGCTACGGAACTTCCACTTTGGTAACCTTTTTTCCCGCCTCCATTCCGGAATCCTTTTCTTTTGTTTCCAGAATTAGAAGATAAGATTCCGGTCAAATCTTCTTGTGAAAAATTCTGCTGATTTACATTGTTGGACATGCCTAATACTGATATACGTTGATTTTCATTAAAGAAATTCAGATTCCCATTTACCTTATAACGTTCATCAGTACCATATCCCGCAGTCATCTCTCCAAAAGTTCCTTGTCGGAATCCCGTTTTCGTAACGATGTTTATAGTTTTAACTTCTTCGCCATCGTCAAATCCGGTGAACTCAGACTGGTCACTTTTCTTGTCAAAAATTTCGATACTGGCAATAATGTCCGAAGGCAGGTTCTTGACAGCCAGATTGACATCACCTTCAAAAAATTCCTTGCCATCCACTAAAATCTCTTTCACTTGCTCTCCTTGAGCCTGAACAGTACCGCCCTCGACAACAACACCGGGCATCTTTGCCAGCAAATCCTCAGCCGAGCTTCCCTGCATTACCTTGAACGCTTCCGCATTGTACATGAGGCTGTCACCACGTTGTTCGGCTCGGGTAGCACGCCCCTTAACTGCAACTTCTCCCAGCAACTGTGAGTTTTCCTGCATATATACATTGATTTTGTTGGAAGTATTTGCTATTTTAACAGTTTCTATAAAAGCTTTATAACCTACATAAGATATATTCAGGACATAAGTACCTGATTTAAGCTTATTGAAATAGAATTGTCCGCTCAAATCAGTAGTTGTAAATAAGGCACTCCCATTTTCTGGAACCAATTTGACTGTTGCAGAAATTAAGACCTCATCCGAAGCCTTGTCTTTTACGACACCACTTAGGCTTTGAGCCGAAACGGACAGTGACAGGTATAGACATGCCACAAGCAAAAGTATTCTTACCATAAAAATAGCTTTGATTAAAAGAAGAAATTGATCATTCACCCCAAAAGGGAGACAGAATTTTATTTTTTCAATAAAAGCGGCTACCGATGACTCTTTTTCAACGAAGAACATTGGGGGATTATATATACCGGCTATTTGCTTGAGCGTATATGATTGAAAATCCAATTGAGACGTTTGTCCGTATAGCTCTCTGCGCAAGTCTTAATATGTGACCAGCCATTTTCCACGTCAAGTATAGTTTCCCCATTCAGTTCCTTTAATCGTTCCATAAAAGAAGTGACTGGAGCAATGTCCATTAGGTTGTCGCCAGTCCCCATCACCGTGTAGACCGGAGTATTGGCGAGCAGAGCAGCATCTACCGTGTCCGGATTTCCGGCTACCGGCATAACGGCGGCAAACAAGTAAGGATAAGCAGATGCCATTCTCCAAACCCCTGTTCCTCCCATAGAACCGCCCATTAGACAGATACGGTCTGGATCCACTTTTCCCTTGTTCATGTATTCATCAACAAGATTTTTTATAATCTCATTTGTCTGGACTCCCCACGTAAGGGAGTCCGGACATTGAGGTACAATCATAAAGGCATTAATACGGTTTCTGCAAAGGTAATCGGCAATCGTATAGATTGCATCTTCATTCATTTGTCTGACATTATCATTTCCACGCTTTAGTCCGCCATGCAAATAGATTACCAATATCGGTTTCTGTTGTGTGTCACCGGCTGTTATCACCGTTTTCCTGTAAGGAAGTGTGATGTTATTATATGACCATACATTGAAACTGAAGTCTGAATCTGTATGTCTGCATGGCGTAGCTGATGCCCAAATGCTCATGTACAAAAGAATAGTTATGATTATCATGCGCTGCCGCTGTATTCGCAGTAAATCATTCTTTCGATTGACCACGCTTTCCTTTCTTCATGTCAGCGATTGACTGTTCTATCATCTGCTTGTAGGTCGTTTGCTGTTCGGCTGTCAGCAGAAGGCAGATGTCCGCCGTCAGTTTTTCGAAGGCTTCCCTGCGCTTTTCACGGGGATATTTCTGCTTGTTGAAATCTGCATACAATTCACGGATTTTCGTTTTCTGCTCATCGCTCAGGGTCAGCTTTTCGTCCATTTCCTTGATGCGCTGTTCAGTCCGCTGTTGCGCAGTGAGCTTGGTTTTACTTTCCTGTGCAGATACCTGCAAGGTGGTAGCGATGGCAATGGCCATCATTAAAAACATTCTTTTCATGCTAAATTTCTATTATGAGTTGATAAAAAGTGGATAATAATCTCTGTCTATTTAGACTGGGGAGTATCTGTTCTGACAACCCGGAACCCTACATTGGCATAGCCTTGGTTTCCAGATCGTACGTCGTCCGATTTCTCGCTGCGGCAGTCGTCACGTTTGGCATCCCAACTGCCCCCTTTCACGAGATATTGTCCGTCGGCGTTCGTTGAAGTGGTCCACTCCCAGCAGTTGCCCCAGAAGTCAATCCCTCCGCAGGCACCAGTAGATTGCTTGTAGGCATCTACGGCAGTCAGCCCCGACTCCACATGATTGGCATTCATGGCTACGTCTTTAGGCATGTGTCCGGCACCTAAGATCCATTCTTCTTCACTGGGCAATCGGTAGGTATACTTGCCGTCCTGAGCCGTCAGCCATTGGCAATAGGCTTGGGCATCATTGAGGGAAATGTTCACCACCGGATAGTTGTCCTGTCCTAATTTGTAGGTGAAGCCGGGCTTAAAGGCAGCATACTCGGCATTGGTGACGGGAGCATACCCGATATAAGCCGTGGCATCAGAAGCACCACGCAGCACCATCCACGCATCCTTCGGATTATCGTCCCTTCGGGGGTCGATGAAACGGAGGAACTGTTGCCGGATTCGTGTTTCACGGTTCTCCACCATCTCATCAACGATACCCTGCATGTGTTCCACAATGCTGTAAGTACGGGCTTCGCGTTCCAGTTCGCGCAGCTTGTTCTTCTTTCTGGCCACTACTTTGTCGTAGCGCACACCCATCTGGTCGAGTAACGCCTGTTTGTTGGCTTCCGTCGGATTCTTCCGGTATCGGACGAAGAGCTTATGTGTCTTGGAGTCCATTTTAGGCCGCCCTTTTTCCACCAGCGGTGCACCGGGCTTGTCAAACTCCAGTTCACTTTCCACCAAATCATCAGGACTGATGAACTCACCCAACTCAACTTTCTGATGTACCCCGAAATAGTGTGCCACGAGACCGTCCTTGTAAATGGAGAACCTGTACCCTCCATACAGATTGCAGGGGAGGGTGGAAATGTAGTAGTCCTTTCCGGGGGTGAACCCGGACTTCTCACTGGAGGTGTAGGTAATGATGGTGCTGGTATACGCCATATCACCGACTACAGTTTTCCCAAAAGCATCCTGACGGGTGAGTGCCGTACCGGCCAGCGGAAGACCGTCCACACTCTCCACTTCTATCTTCATCACGCCTGCCATCGGAAGGTTGAATCTGATGCCACAACGCTGTTCGGAGTTCCCCTCATACCCGTCTTCTTGGTCGGTCTGATGAATCGACACCGTCATTTTTGAGTCGTTGTCATCCTTCTGTGCGGACATAGCAGTGGCCGTCACAATGGCAACAGCCATTGCTAATAAATATTTTTTCATCATGTAATGTGATTAGGAAATTAATTGAGATCTGTTCTGACTACTCTGAATCCGACATTGTCATATCCCTGTGTACCGGTTCTTACCACATCGGATTTCTCGCTGCGGCAATCGTCGCGTTCCGAATCCCAGCTGCCGCCTTTGATGATATACTGCCCCTCAGCATCCGTTGAAGTGGTCCATTCCCAGCAATTGCCCCAGAAGTCAATACCTCCGCAAGCGCCCGTTGTCTGGCTGTAAGCATCTACCGCTGTCAGTCCCGTCTCCACATGACCTGCATTCATTGATACATCCTTGGGCATGTGTCCGGCACCTAATATCCATTCTTCATCGGTCGGCAGACGATAGCTATGCGTAGGGTCATTGTGTGCCAGCCAATCGCAATAGGCCGTGGCTTCCTCTACGGTGACATTCACCACCGGATAGTTATCCTGTCCGGCTTCATAGATAAAATCTGACTTGAAGGCTGCATATTCCGCATTGGTAACGGGTGCATAACCGATGTAGGCATTGGGAGCGGAAGCACCTCTCAGTACCATCCATGCATCATCAGGATTGTCGTCATTTCGGGGGTCAATGAGGCGCAGGAATTGCTGTTCGAGCCGGATGTCACGGTTTTCTACCATTTCATCCACAATCTCCTGCATTTCTTCCACCACATCCAAGGTGAGGGCTTCTCTTTCCAGTTCGCGGAGTTTGGCTTTTTTACGGGCTACCACTTTATCGTAACGAATACCCATTTGATCCAACAAAGCCTGCTTGTTTTCTTCTGTAGGGTTTTGCTGATATTGACGGAGAAGTGCCGTTGTAGTGGCATCAAGTTCCGGTCGTTCTTCCTCTACGAGCGGCGCATCCGGATCGTCAAACTCCAATTCATCCTCCATCAGGTCAGCGGGCGTAATGAACGAGCCCATTTCTACAGCTTGATGCACACCGAAATAATGTGCCACGAGTCCTTCCCGATAGATAGACAGGCGGTAACCTCCATAAAGGTCGCAGGGCAAGGTAAAAATGTAGTAGTCTTTTCCAGGAGTCAAACCGTTTTCATCCGGGGCATTGAACACCAGGATGGAGTTGGCGTTTTCAACTTCCCCGGTCAATGCTTCCCCTGACTCTCCCCATTGGATGCCGGTTGTTCCGGCCAAGGCATAGCCATCTACACTTTCCAACTCTATTTTTGTGATTCCGGACAACTGAAAATTCAGTTTCAAGCCACTGTAAATACTGCGTAAATCCTGCGAACTTGGAAAATTCAACGCAGTAATCCCATTTTCATCATATCCATCGCTTCCTGCCACTTGTTCGGCAAGAACGGTCATGGTTGGATTTCCACTGCCGGATACTTCTCCCGGCTGGTCTGTAATCTCATCACTATCACAAGAAGACAAGGCTGTCGTCATCAAGAACGACAAACAGAATATACCAAATGCTTTTAATTTCATAATTTTCATCTTTTATTTACGGTTATCTTTATTTTGAGAACGTTGAAACAGCCGGTTCATCATTCTTCTTTCCAATACATATACTTTTTCAATTTGTGTGGGCGTCAGAAATTTGCTGTACTTCAAATAATACTTCTTACGTAGGTCGAGTATCTTCTGACTGTGAGCAAACCTTTCGTTCATGGCTTGTTCAGCCTCTTTATCCGAAAGATGGGCTTTCTCTCTTTTCGGTCGAGGACCCAATGCCCAGATTTCTTTCTGGAACTGGCAGAAAGTTTCTACAAACTGTTGGGCCGTTTCTTCATCCATCGCCATTTCATTTGCAATGAACTGAGCCTGAGTCTCGGCCAGTTGTTCACGGGTCATACGCTGCTGTTCGCTCTTTTGGGCATACGTATTTACATTGGGCACAATCATGACCAAGGCAAGTACAACTACTTTAATGATATTCTTCATTTCCTTTGTTTTTATTCGTTCATAAACAGGTCATACTGATAAGTTGCAAACAGGTAATCCTGATCACTGCTGCTCAGATTGGCAAAAGCCTTTTCCACATCTTCAAAACTATTACTTGAATCATGGGATAATAAGTTGAAGACAACCAATAATGCAATACTTGCCGCCACAAGTCCTCCCGTTACAGAATACCAGAGGCGAAAGTTGCGTTTGGGTTTGGAAGGACGCATCTCCAATTTTACAGTTTCCCATACGTTGTTTTCCATATCATCCAAGAAACCGCCCGGTGCGGTATAAGGCAGCCGTTTACCTACGCGGCCGAAATCAAAATCTTCTTTCATACATCTAATTGTTAGCATTCATGTATTTGACAATCTTATCTTTTGCAATATGATAGCTGGACTTTACACCATCAGCTGTTGAACCGATAATTCCGGCAATCTCATCATATCCCAAATCATTATAGTATCGTAAGTTAAAAGCCAGTTGTTGCTTGGTAGGCAAGGATAAAATGGCTTTTTGCAACTTTACAGCTTCCAAATCGTTGTAATCGACAAATTCATCAGCCATCAGATTGCTTAGCTCACTCGAAGAATCATCCAATGACACCCGTTCCTCTTTTTTATACCGATCCAATAGGCGCAAGGCTTCGTTGGTGGCAATACGGTATACCCAGGAACGGAAAGTGCATTCGCCTTTAAAATCGGATAACGACCTGAATACCCTTATAAAAGTTTCTTGCGTTGCATCCTGTGCATCTTCATGGGCTACAACCAACCTTCGGATATGCCAGTAAACCGCTTCCTTATATTTTGTCATCAGATAGCGGAAACCTTTCTCCGGATCCTTAGCCGTTAGCTCCACCAGTTCCTTGTCATCCTTTATGCTCATAAATAGTCGGGGATTCACTTGCCATATAGATGGAAGGTGTATTTAACTTAGTCATATCCGTAATCTGTGAGTTAATGACCATACAATGCCTGTGGTGGTGATGGGGATGACGAGACTTACGCACAGTCACACAAGATTGCAGTAAAAACAAGAGTGTCACTCCCAGCATCAGTAGTTTCCAATTCTTTTTCATATCCTATTATCTTTGGGTATATATTTTCTTTTTCCCTCTAATTACGAGCTGTATGGGATTTTTCTTATCCATGGCAAAAGCATCCAGCTCAGCTTCTGCCGCTGCTCTACTGAGTTGCGTCATCTTGGCATATTGTTTAATCGTCAGATATTTGTTCGTTTTCAAGTAAGCCATAGCCATTGCCAATCTTTCCTTTCGATTGAATCGGCTACTGACATAATGGGGCATGTCCGGTTTAACCACAACGGTAACAACCCGATTAGAAGGATAATAACAATAGTGACGCCAATGTTGGGCGTTTACAGCTCCGCAAATTAACAACATCACCAAAATTAGCATTCCTGCCTTTCCTTTTATAGTTGTATACATAGTTACTATTTTTTATTAGACAATTTTATCTTACATACCTTTTCATGAGCTCATTCCAATGGACGTTCTATATAAAAGACCTTGCAGAAGAATTAAAGTAAAATTGGATCAGCATTTTTTTCGTGTTTTTTAATTTCATAAAAGAAACAAGAAATAATAATATAAAAAGTGGACTTTTTTGAGGAAAAGATAAAGTCCCACGAATAAGCCTGCGATTGTTTCTGTATATTTCTATATTTTGTTGGGATTCATAAAAGAGATCAACACAAAAGTAGGAGACATCGTACTGGTGGAAGGCACCGGACTGAACGAGGAGATGATGCAGACCTTGGTAGCCATCGACCGGTTCAAAGACCGGGATTTCACCGGGAAAGAGATAAAAGAAATCAAACAAGCTTTTGCGGGATTTGTGTTGGAACAGATTGTGAAACATGCCGGCAACCCTGTAGGAAAGTATTTATATAAAGCCTATCAAAACAAACTAAACGAAAAGCAACAAGCCGAAGCACGAAAAACACTCGGCATCGGTTAGGGAAAACATACCGGAACACACAGGCAGGAGTTTTACCTAGTTCTCTGCCTGCCCGGTAACTTTTAGTGTTGCACCGGAAGGCTCCGTGAGGAGGTTTCCGGTTTCTTTTTCTCTCCCTTGCCCCAACCGATACAGAAAGTATCAGAACTGGAAGTAGATGAACGGCTGAATTTCACTACTCTTCATTTGGATAACCAGATAGATCATAGCCACCATCACAAGGGCCTTGCCAAGGAAAGGGAGTTTGATAACTCCACGACAAACAGCATTTTCCCAACTATCCGGAGCAAAATGAAGCAGAAACCCGACTGCCATCAGTGCAAATACCCGCCAATATCCCTCAATCAGTTGCGGAAAAAGCTGGGGACGAAAAGCTGTAAAAATCTGGTTCAACATATCCATTGAATTATGAAAATCGGCGTTGCGAAAGAAAATCCAGCAGAAACAAACAAAGTGGAAGGTAATAATGACACCCAATACCCGCCGAATGCCGTGACTGGTCTCCCCTTTCTTCCTTCCGGCGATAGACATCCACGCTTTGTGTAGAGCAAGTGCCACACCATGAAAAGTGCCCCACAATACAAAATTCCAGGAAGCCCCGTGCCACAATCCACCGAGAAACATGGTAATAATCAGATTGAGATACTGACGAAACTTTCCATGTCGGTTACCCCCCAAGGAGATATAAAGATAATCGCGCAACCAACTCGACAACGAAATGTGCCAACGCCTCCAGAACTCGGTGATCGAGGCTGACTTATACGGAGAATTAAAATTCAGATTGAAATGAAAACCAAGCAAAAGGGCGATACCGATTGCCAGATCACTGTATCCTGAAAAATCACAATAAATCTGCAAGGCATAGCCATAAAGTCCCATCAGATTCTCAACTCCCGAATAAAGCGTAGGATTGTCAAAAATGCGCTCCACAAAGTTGACACTGATATAATCGGAAATAACCGCTTTTTTGAACAATCCGGCGACAATCAAGAAAATGCCTCTACCGAACATCTCTTGTGATACATACAGCGGTTTACGAATTTGCGGAATAAAATCGCGTGCCCGCACGATAGGGCCTGCCACCAACTGAGGAAAGAAAGAAACATAAAAGGCATAGTCCAGTAAACTGGTAAGGGGCTTGATCTCTCTCCGGTAAACATCGATAGTATAACTTAACGACTGGAAGGTGAAGAAAGAGATGCCGACAGGCAAAAAGATATCGAGTGCGGTGAACTCTCCCCCCATCAGCGAAGCAATGACACCACCAAGAAAATTAGTGTATTTGAAGTAGCAGAGCAATCCTAAATTGACCGATACACTAAGTATTACCCATAGTTTACGCTTCCAGCGGACATCGGTCCGATCCATCAGCCAGGCTATCACAAAATCGGTAACGGTGACAATGGCGAGCAGGAAGAAATAAGTACCACTACTCTTATAATAAAAATAATAAGAGAAAAGAGCGACAAATAAAATACGCGCTGTGTTGCGGTGCTGCAACAGTGTATAGATCACCATAAACGCAGCGAAGAGCCAGAGGAAAATTCCACTGCTGAATATCATCGGAGCATCCGGATTGTATTTAAAGGCCTCCAACAGGCGGCTAAAATCGATATCAATGGGAAACATACTCATTATAGGCTTTAATAATGGCTTCATATAATAATTCTCCCTGAAGTGTATAACCTTCGGGAAGATAGTGCACATGATCCGGACGCATCAGTCCCGCATCTATCCAGTTTTTGCAGGCACGCAGGCTTCCGCCTACGATATTGTACATATCCCACACCACCAACTTGTGGCGGCGGGCAAAATCATGGATTGTATTCACTGCTGTTACCGTACGGGGATTGACAGCATAAGTACGACGCCGGCGACGCTGACGGAAACTCTCGTAAGATCCCGGAGGAGTAGTCAGCAAGATAGGCACATTTGGCAAACTGTCGCGCAACAATCCGAGCAGTTCCTCCATCTGCCGGTAATGCACATTCGAATTGTACTTCCGGTTATGACTTTCATTCGTTCCAAACGAAAGAACCAACAGCTCGGGTTTCAAGGCTGCAATAGCTGCAATACGGTCAGGATGAGTAAACGTCAGGCAAGTAGCTCCATTGACTCCCATATCCGTATAGGACACCGCTCCAAATGTTTCTGTCAGCCGGGCACCGGTAGTACGGGGAAAGATGTGTCCGCGTATGTGGCTGTCACCGATATGAACAATACGTACGGTATCCTCCGAACTTCCGTTTTGCACCAGCCGTAAACGCTCAAGTATGGGAGTCAGCACTCCCAGGCTGTCTATGATTTCATTTCTCCCCACTCCTCTGAAGGCTACAGGAAAAGTAACTTTCACAGAAACAGTATCTCCCAGCGACCCCGGTTCACGCATCGGCTTGCAGGCTTTCGTACCCTTGTCCATCCGCGGGCAGGCAGGCAAAAGATCTTGTGCCTGAACCGAAAAAATTCCGGAAAACAAAAGGAGTAACACCCCCAACCGTTTATTCAGCCTCATAGGCCTTTCTCCTTTCATACTGTTCTTTTCCATAAATCAATGTTTCGTATAGTAGTCCTGCCAGGTGACGTCCACCCCGGAAGTTGATGTGTGTATAATCATAATTAGCCAAAGAAGGCTTGGCATGTACCAACCCTGCCATACTTCCGTCACCTCCCATAGCCTCAAACATGTTCCAGAAAGCAATTCCGCTTTCCGCTGCTATGCTTTGCTGATAGCGAATCAGGTTTTTCACACCGGGCATCGTGCGTAATTCGCCGGTATCGGTCTTATAATCGCGGTCACCCACACTCAGCAACAAAAAACCGGATTGTGGAAAACACTCTTTCAAGTGGTTTATGGCCGTAAGAAGGCCTTTCTTATAAGGATCGTAGTTCCGTCCCCGCTCGGTCGCAACATTCAGACCATATTCCAGAATAATCAAGTCGTAGGGACGCTGGGCATTAAACTCTTGCAGCATCTTTGACGGAATGCTGCGAAGCGAGAGTCCCGAACTGCCGCGCAAGGAGAAATTGTCGACAATAATCCCTTGCGTACCATCCATTGCCAATCCATAAAATAAAGTAGAATCTGCCTGATTGATATCCCAGCGCACCGAGCCGATGCGACCGTTTACCTTCATCTGCTGCAAACTGCCGGTAGAAGGGAATTCCCGTGTATCAGTCTCACCACGGTTGACACGAACGGAAAGGCTGACTTCACCTTTGTTATAGAAAAAGATGGAAGCTGTCTGGCAAGTATCGAGCAGGGAAGCATATTTATTCTGCCCCCGGAGTTCGACATAAGCCCCTTCACGAGGAACGAAGTAGTGTCCGGAAACTCCTTGCTTCTTTTTATCGAAATAAACGCTATCGGTCACCGCATGACTGGACCATCCGCCAAAAGAATGACGTACCGTCGGACGGTATCCACTGGTCATTGAAGTAATGGTAACAAAACCGACACCACACCCACCGAAACGTTTCTGCAACATCTCACGAAGATCGGCAGTGAAAATATCTGCCTCAATAAAAGAATCGCCAAATACCGCTATCCGCACCAACCGGCCTTTCGATTGAATCTCGTCCAAGGCACGATAAAAAGGAGTCATTCCCCGCATCGTAGAGTCACTATAATCTTCGATACAGGTCATCCCACTGCGACACGTATCTACAAATGCAGGTTTCACTACCGGGACCGGAGGCAGGCTGTCTGCTTCCGCTTCATCTTTATCAGGTTCAGGCATACGGACATCGCTCAGCAAATCTACCCGTCTCATTGTATGTCCGTCGATCGTTATAGCCGGCAGCCAGTGCATTCCGATCAATGCAAACAAGACAATCAATGTCAGCCACAACGAATATTTCAAATAATTTTTCATGCACGCTCTTAATTTAATAAGAAGTTGCAAAGATAGATAAAACCCATAAAAAGAGAGGAGAATCTACATTAAATTAATGAGATTCTCCTCTGATGTTATCTGTCGGCAGGCGTTAAATGCTCCGCTCCACGTTGGTGACAAAAGCTCTCAGGCCAAGCTGCTCTGTCTGCATGTCCATCTTATGCAATGCATCCAGCAACGGGTCAACCTTCTTGTCGTCCACCACCGTGATGATGGCCGAACACATACTGGGCCAGGCATGGCTGCCGAAGTGGGGATCGCCTGTCTTCGAGCCACGTCCCTGCACCCGTTCCAAATAGGTGAAACCACGGCAACTCAAACGGTCCAGCAAAGCAATGATACGTTCGAAATAAGCCTGATCGAATGTGATTAATACTGATTTCATATCTTGATTTCTTCTTTATTATTTCTTAATCATTTCATCTTTATGCTCTTCAAAGTAAGCTTCCAGCTCACGTTTGCGTCTCAACACTTTACGCTGATGCTTGATACCTGTACCGGCAAACACACAGTATAAAGTAGGGATGAGAATCAAGGTCAGAATGGTAGAAACCGTCAAACCGCCAATTACGGCAATCGCCATCGGACTCCACATCTCCGAACCCTGTCCACCACCGATTGCCATCGGAATCATACCGAGGACAGTAGTAGCAGTGGTCATCAATACCGGGCGAAGACGGCTCTTGCCGGCTGTTACAACGGAGTTAAGCACTGCCAATCCACGCTCACGACAAAGGGTGATGTAGTCGATAAGCACAATACCATTCTTTACAACGATACCGATCAACATGATGGCCCCCAACAAACTCATCACACTCAGTGTGCTCTTTGTGAAGAAAAGGGCCATCAATACCCCACTGAAAGCAAACGGCAATGAGAACATAATGATAAACGGATAAGTCAATGATTCGAACTGCGCTGCCATTACAATAAATACCAGTACGACAATAAGGATAGCAAGTGTACCCAAGTCGCGGAACGAATCTTGCTGGTCTTCGTATGAACCGGCTACCTGAATTGTTACATCCGACGGAATATCCATCTTATCGATAATGGCGTTACCCGCATTCACCACGTTACCCAATGCTTCGCCGGAGATAACCGCCGATACGGTCACAATACGTTCACGGTCTTTACGCTCGATGGTAGGTGGCGCAAAACGTTCGACAACCTTTCCAAGCTCTTTTACGCGTACGGCTTCTCCACGACTGTTATAAATAAGGATATTCTCGATGCTTTCAATACTTGTACGGTGTTCCGGCGCATAACGCACTTTAATGTCATATTCGTCTCCATCCTCACGGTATTTAGAGGCAATGGCACCATTAATACGGTTACGCAGATAATTACCGGCGGTTGCCAGATTCAATCCGTGCAAAGCCAGTTTCTCACGATCGAAGTCTACCTGATACTCGGGCTGATAGTCACTACGGCTGATGTTGACTTCCGACACACCTTTCACATTGAGCAACTCACGTTTCAGACGTGCAGCTACGCTATCGGTTTCCTCCATACTATAACCATATACCTCAAAGTCGGCACTTGCCTGAGCAGACATACCTGTGTTACTACCACCCAGGATGACCTGCGCTTTGCTGAACTCCGGATATTTCTTCAGATCTTCACGCATTTCGTCACAGACCTGTTCAAGGCTGATATCACGATCACCCGGATCGACCAGACTGATGTTGAACGATATAATGTGCGAACCGTTATCCTGCATAGAGGCCCAGGTATTGTCTGAGTCGGCCTGTCCTACCGTATAGTTACATACAGTCATTACACCTTTATATTTGTTCAGCCATTGGTTAGTCAGTTTCTCCGAAATCTCCTGTGCCAGCTCTTTGCGTGTTCCGATAGGTAACTCCAGCTGAACTGCGATACGGGCATTATCCTGCGCCGGGAAGAATTCAGTACCGATGCTCTTGGCACAGAACAGGCTGACGACAAAGAACACGATACAACCGAAGATAACAATCGGACGATGCCGAACTGCCCAGTTCAGCATATGGGCATAGCCTGTATCCAAAGCATCCAGTCCTTTCTCAATAGGGCCGAAAAGGAGCTTGAAGGTCTTCGATTGCTTCTTCTGTAAACGCAACAACTGCGAACAGAGCATCGGGGTCAATGACAAAGCAGCCACAGTAGAGATAAACATGATGGCACACATCATCCATCCCAACTGCTTAAACATCACTCCGGACATACCACTTACCATCGTCAACGGGAAGAACACCGCAATCATGGTCAGTGTGGAAGCAATAACGGAGATGGCCACCTCATTGGTTCCGTGCACCGCAGCCTGTTTCGGATCGGAACCACGTTCGATGTGGGTCGTCACATTTTCAAGTACCACAATCGCATCGTCCACCACCATACCGATGGCAATAGAAAGAGACGAAAGTGAGATGATGTTAATCGTATTTCCGGTGACGGCCAGGTAAATAAACGAGGCAATCAGCGAAAGCGGAATAGTGATACATATAATCAATGTCGCACGCCAACGTCCCAGGAAAAGGAACACCACGATGACAACGAATAAAAGGGCATACAATACGGTCTCGGCCAAACTGTCGATGGTGTTGAGGATGTTGTCCGATGTATCGACAATCACTCCCAGTTTCACATCACTCGGCAAATTCTTCTGCAACTTAGGCAGGGCCTCGGCCACTTTCTTAGAGATATCTACGGAATTGGCTCCCGATTGCTTCTGTACGACAATCATGGCACCTTTCACTCCATTATTATATGTTTCCTGAGCACGCTCTTCTACCGTATCGACTACCCGGGCCACATCACGCAAATAAATATTTGCCCCATTGTAACTACCTACTACAACATCTTCCAGTTGGCGCGAATCGTCAAACTCTCCTTCAACACGCAGCGAATAAGTCTCGTTACCGATATCGAAGTTACCACCGGGGATATTTTTGTTCTCGGCACCAATAATCGAACTGATTGTTTCAATGGTCAGATTATAGGCTTCCAGTTTGTTAGGGTCACAATAGACCTGGATCTCACGTTGGGGCGCACCACTGATGGATACCGTACCCACACCGGGGATACGTGCCAACGGGTTAACAACACGGTCGTCCAGAATCTTATATAATGCCGACTGGCTTTCATTAGCTTGTACCGACAGCAGTACAATCGGAATCATGTCGGTACTGAACTTGAAGATGATGGGGTTCTCCACATCATCCGGCAGCTGAGAGCTGACCATATCCAGTTTGTCGCGTACATCATTTGTCAGTACATCGATATCGTTACCATATTCAAACTCTAATGTAATCAGAGACATATTTTCGGACGAACGGGAAGTGATATGCTTCAGGTTGCTGACAGCATTCAGCGTATTCTCCAACGGACGAGTCACGTTATTTTCTATATCCGAAGCACTTGCTCCGGGATAGGCGGTCATTACCATGATCGTATTCGTATCGATATCCGGATACAAGTCGATAGGCAATTTGGACAAAGAGAAGAGACCAAAAATCACCACTGCAAGAAAGCAGAGGGAGGTCATAATCGGTTTTTTTACCGCTCCTTCGTATAAACTCATTTTTCCTAATTATTAAAAGTGGATAATGTACCGGTATGCCGTAAATGGTGCCCCATACGTTATAAGGAAACACACGGCATACGGTTACATTGATTCATTATTTTTCTACTTCTACCTCAGTGCCGTTGATCAATCGGGTTTGACCGGCAATGACTACCTGAGAATTGTTGGGTACACCGGACTTCAACTCATACTCAGCACCCATGCGGCGTCCCAGTTCAACCTTATTGTATGTCACCTTTCCATCTTTGTATACATACACATAGCGGTCACCGGCACCTGCCTGTTTCACAATCGCCAGATCGGGAACAACCACGTTCTCCTCCGTACCGAAGTTCAGACTGGCACGGGCAAACATTCCCGGACGTACCTTCTGATTCTGATTAGGCAACTGAATCTCTACCTGGAATGTACGGGTAGTCGGATCGATTGTCGGATAAATCAGGCTGATTTTGCCTTCGAAAGCCTCATCGCCATAAACATCCAGTTTCACATCGACAGGAGCACCTTTTTTCACTTTGGTAAAGTAAACCTCGGATACGTTGATCAGCAGCTTAACTGGAGTGATCTTCTCGACGGTCAGCACCGGATTGCCTCCGCTGTACATATCACCGCTATCATAATTGCGGGCAGTCACCACACCGCTGATAGGACTCAGCAAAGAAGTATTTTCCAGCAAATTCTGATAAGCCGTTTTCTTTACGTCATAGGCCATCTTCGCAGCATCCCATTCCGATTTGGAAGCACCACCCACTTTATAAAGTTCGTCAATACGCTTGAACTCCACTTCCTGGTTGTCCAGTTGCAGTTTAGTCTGTTTCAGGTTGGCAGCATCCATCTGTACCAGTCTCTGTCCTTTGGATACATGATCGCCTACCTCTACAAAGATTTTATCAATACGCACCGGTGATGAAGGCGCAATGTTATTCTTCACTTCAGCTTCTACAGTTGCCGTGTATTCCTGTATCTGTTCTACCGGGCGCGCTGTTACATCAGCCAATTTTACTTTTGGCTTTTCTTCTGTTTTTTCAGCGGCACCTTTGTCTTTTCCTCCAGTGCACGAGCCCAATAGCACAACGGCGAGCAGGGCTACTAATTGGAAACATCTTTTCATATTCAAATTTTAATTGTTGTGTGTTTAGTTACTCTGTTACCTCTTCTCTTCCCAATACCTGATCAAGATCAGCCTTTGCAACCAGATAGTCGTAAATAGACTGATTGTAGGTCAACTGGGCCTGTGTGAGCGCCACTTCCGAATCGTTCAGTTCAAGGATAGTCCCTTTTCCCACTTCATAACGTTTCTGGGCAATGAGACGTCCCTTTTCTGCTTGTACGATTCCTTCTTTATTGCTGACCACCTGTTCAGTGCTTGCTGCCATATTGTCCAGATAGCTGGTGGCCTGCATAGTCAACTGACGCTGTACGTTGGTACGGTTCTCGGTCAATTGCTGCATCTGAATCTTGGTCTGCTTCACCTTCGTAAAGTTACTTGCCTTAAACAAAGGAATACTCAGGCTCAAACCGACAGTAGAATATGGAAACCACTTATAGTGTGACATCTTAAAGTCGTTATTCAGTGATGTATACGAATAGTTGAAAGATGCAGCCAGCGTCGGCATAAAGTTAGTCCGCTGAACAGCCAGCGTCTTCTTCAACAAATCGGCATTTAAATCCAATTGCTTCAAATCGCTGTTATTATTCAGGTTCAGCTGGTTGCTTTCCATCTGGCGACGGAACATCACCATTTCATAATCCTTCAGGTTACCGTCAGCGGCAATAGCTACATCGGTATCCATCCCCATCAGCACCTGCAACTGCAAACGGGCAAGATTCACCCCGTTACGAGCGGAAACAACCGAAGGTTTCAGGCTGCGCACCTGTACATCGGCGCGAATCTTATCGTACTCGCTAACCGTACCTTGCTCGTATTTGGCTTTCACCACTTCATAGTTAGCCTCTGCCTGTGCATAGCTCTGCAGAAGCACCTCGTAGCTGTCCTGTGCCAATAGCAGTTGATAATACGCCTTGGTCACTTGATTCACCAGATCGAGTTTTGACGAGCGTGCCTTCTCAACAGCCAGTTCTACATCCGATTTAGTCAGATTAATACTCTTGTAAAGTGCCGGAGCAAAAACGGGCAGACTCACATTCAGTCCTCCGCTATACGAGTTGTCCGAACCTACCTGGATGGTCTGCGACTCTCCGCCAAAATCCATCACCATTGTCTGTTTTTTCAGTGTCCGCGAATAAGAACCTGTCAACGAAATCTCTGGAAATAATCCTCCGTATGCCTCCTTCTTAGCCTCTTTTTTCAGCTGAATCTCTTGGCCGGCCACTTTCATTGTGGGGTTTTCGCTCAACGCAATTTCCAGTGCTTTGTCAAGCGTCAGTTGCAAGGTGTCTTTAACCTCCTGTGCCTGTACATAACCCACCGAGAGCAGTACAGCCACCGCTAAAAGCATCTTTTTGCTTAAGAAACATTTCATTTTGTTCATACAATAATTTTAGTTGTTTATCCTGGGAACTTCTTCGTGCTTCCCTATCTTAGTGTATTCTTTGTTTTCTATATTCCGTTATGAAATCTTCCAATACCCGTGCTCCTTTCTCTGTGGAAATTCCACGGATGTAGGTAAACATAATCGCCTCGTAAACCTCGAGGAAAGAATATTTATTGCAAATATCCGTATTCATCAACAGGTCGAGCTGCTCGTGAACCAACAGGTTGACAATGGCAAAGTTTACATCATCTCTGAATATCCCCTGTTTAATGCCCATCTTAAAAAACTCGATCGTACTGTCTGAGTCTCTTTCCCGGTAATTCTTCAGCAAGCTGTGAACTTTCGGATATTTCTTTATGTCCTCGAAAAAACGTTTGTTCGTTCGATGGAATGTCTCAATGCTCCGCTGATAGCATACAAGTATAACTTCAAGAACATTTTTCGAGTTAGCCAAAGTTTCCGCCAAGAAGGTATTCATCTCCTCCTGACGCTTTAAAATACACTCGGTCAGCAAGCTCTCTTTATCTTGAAAGACCTCATAAAGTGTACGTTTCGATATACTTAAGGACGCAGCAATGTCGTCCATCGTAATACTTTTGATACCATGTGCAGTAAAAGCTTCCGAAGCTGTCTCAATAATTCTGTCTCTTAGTTCCCCTCTTTGTGAGTTCTCTTTCACATTCTCAATCATTAACCCGTTCTTTTGTTGTTAGACTATCGATTATCAGCGTTTTCGCCTAATAGAAACGAAAAACTGAACAAAGATAAGCAGAAAACTCGACGGGATAAATCAGTTTCCTAATTATGCATACATATTTGATAAATATTATAACTTTCCAAACGAAAATCGAAACAAGTGTTAACAGAAATCAATGATGCAAAGATAAGGCTAAGAGATACTTTCAGAAAGGTATTCCCGCCCACCGAAAGAGAAAAATCGATAAACGACGGATATATTCCGATGAATAGGGAAGAAGAAAACCCCTCTCCCGCCCCTCTTCCGTGCAGGGAGAAGGGCAGACATTCAGAGGGGTGCTCTATCTATATCGCCTGCGGGATATAGACAGCTTGTAGAAAACGGACTTAATACTCAGACCTTGTCCGGTTGAGGAAAGCGACCGTTTTATGAATTTCTTTGTACATCACGATATCGTCTTTCACAAACGGGACTTCTTTACGATATGCAGCCAGATATCGCTCAAGTATAGGTGAGGTTTTTGCCGGACGTCGAAACTCTATTCCTTGTGCGGCATTCATCAACTCGATGGCGAGAATGTGTTCCAGATTATCCATCACCCGAAAAAGTTTAGTGGCGGCATTGGCTCCCATACTGACATGATCTTCCTGACCGTTGGAAGAAACGATAGAATCGCTCGAAGCCGCATAGCAGTACATCTTGTTCTGGCTGACCATGGATGCGGCGGCATATTGGGGAATCATAAAGCCGGAATTAAGTCCGGGATTGGCAACCAAAAATTCCGGTAGCCCACGTAGCCCCATGATTAATTGTGCCACACGCCGCTCAGAGATATTGCCCAATTCGGCCATCGCAATGGCAAGGAAATCGAAAGAGATGGCCAACGGCTGTCCGTGGAAATTTCCACCGGATATGATCTGATCTTCGTCCGGAAAAATAGTGGGGTTGTCCGTCACCGAATTAATTTCGGTCAGCAATACAGAGGAGACATACCGGATGGCATCTTTCGTTGCCCCGTGTACCTGGGGGATACAACGAAAAGAGTACGGATCCTGCACATGCTTTTTGGGACGGGCTATCAACTCGCTTCCCTGCAACAAACGACGGAATATTTCTCCTGTTTCAATCTGTCCCGGATGGGGCCGGATCTGCTGAATACATTCCATAAAGGGATCAATACGCCCATCAAAAGCTTCAAGCGAAAGGGCGGCAATCATATCTGCTTTCTTTGAAAGCCGCTGTGCTTTGAGCAAGGCAAAAACTCCGTTGGCACTCATAAACTGAGTACCATTCAGCAAGGCAAGCCCCTCTTTGCTCATCAGCCTTACAGGCTCCCAGCCAAACTCGTCGAGCACACTGATGGCTTCACGCTTCTTACCTTTATAATATACATCGCCCACCCCGATCAAAGGCAAGAAAAGATTGGCCAGCGGTGCCAAATCGCCCGAAGCTCCTAAGGAGCCACGGTCATAGACAATGGGCATCACGTCATTATTGAAGAAATCGAGAATGCGCTGCACAGTGATGACTTGCACTCCGCTATGCCCCAAAGACAGGGCATGTGCCTTGAGCAACAGCATCAACTTGACTATAACCGGACGAATCTCCTCGCCTACACTGCAAGCATGGCTTTTCACAAGGTTCTCCTGCAAGGTGCTGAGTTCATCGGGTGATATGCTTTTACTGCACAACGAACCGAATCCGGTAGTGATACCATACAACGGTTCAGTGGAAGCAGCTATTTTCCGGTCGAGATAGTCACGGCATTTCCGAATGCGCTTTTGGGCTTCCGGAGCCAGTTCCAGTTTCAGATTTTCGTTAATAATGCGTTCGATGATTCCGAAAGTCAGTTCACCGGAGCCTACGTAATAGACATTATTCATTGATTCAGTTCTTGGTTGACAACTTCAAGTAATTCTTTCTCCCGCGTACAGGCCAATTGCTCCAGACGACAGGCTTCCCGCTTCAATTCGTCGACAAAGGCTGTGTCTTTGAGCGAAGCCAGATTGATGCGGACATTCAGCAAAGCCCCCAATACCGCCGAACGGGCAGCCATCATGGCTACACAGGCATCGGTAATGGCATTTCGGTTACCCAGACGGGCTACATCGGCTATAATCTCCATCAACTCGCAGGCATTGCGTGCCACCTGCATCGGGATGAGTGCCGCAAAACGTGTGGCTTCCTGAATAGCAGCGCTCCGGGCAGCTTTCTCTTCATCCGTGGTCTTAGGCAATTTAAAACAACCGAAAACACGATCATACGCCTCGGAATCACGATCGATGTATTCTACAAAAAGCTCCTGCTGTCCAATGCTCAGGCGGGATATATGCTTCATCAGCTCCTCATGTTCCTCATACCCTTTCTTTCCAACGGTCAGTCCGGCTACCATGGCAGTCAGCGCCGAAGCCACAGCACCATTGAGAGCCGCTATACTACCACCTCCGGGTACAGGATCGCTACCGGCTACTTTATCTAAAAATTCTTTTACGGTTAATTCTGCTAACATAGTTCTTCTGATATTATCGGGTTTATATTTCAGACAGACGGATAAAGCACTCCGCCTTTGATAGTCGTATTTACGCAATTCATCCCTACATAATAAGGTAGAATATTATAATCGTCGGAATCGAGCACTACGAAATCGCCCTTTTTACCCACTTCGATGCTGCCAATGGAATCGGCACGGTTAAGGGCAGCCGCACCATTCAGAGTAAGAGCCGTAATGGCCTCTTCTACAGTGAACCGCATATGGATGCAAGCCAAGGCAAACGTCAGAGGTATGGAGCCGGAGAAACAACTTCCCGGATTCAGATCTGTAGCCAATGCCACGGCACATCCGGCATCGATCATATCCCGTCCGCGGGCATAGGGTTCCTTCAATGCGAAGGCAGTGAGCGGAAGGAGCGTGGCAACCACTCCCTTACGGGCCATAGCTTCGATACCTGCATCGGAAGCATGCAACAGATGGTCGGCAGAGACGGCACCTAACTCAGCAGCCAGTTCGGCCCCTCCCAAAGAAACGATCTCGTCGGCATGAAGTTTCGGTAAAAGCCCGTAATCTCTGGCGGCTGTCAGCAAACGACGTGACTGTTCAACGGAAAAGACACCCTCTTCACAAAACACATCGCAAAACTCGGCCAATGAATCCCGCTGAATGACGGGAAGCAGTTCACGGATCAGGAAGTCGATATAGTCATCGGGACGGTCTTTGTATTCGGAAGGCAGCGCATGTGCTCCCAGAAAGGTAGGCACAATATCCACGCGCGTACATTCATCATTATTCAGGCTACGCATCACTTTGAGTTGCAGCAATTCCGTCTCACGGTTCAGTCCGTACCCGCTTTTACCTTCAACGGTGGTGATCCCCATGGAGGTCATCTTCCTCAAAAGTCCCTCTGCCCTGGAACGCAGGTAGATGAAAGAGAGTTTCCGGGTAGCTTCCACTGTACTGACAATGCCACCGCCCCGCTGCATGATAGACATATAGCTCTCTCCTTTGAGACGCCAAGAAAACTCTTCGGCACGCTCACCCCCAAAGACAAAATGGGTATGTGAATCGACAAAACCGGGCAGCAGACATTTTCCGCGGGCATTGTAGTGCCAGAAGTGATGATAATACCCGTCACGTATTTCTCCCCGGTTGGGACCGACGTAAGTGATGGTGCCATCCACAACTTCGACTGTCGCATTCTCCAAGATTTGGAGTTCCGCCATCTCCTTTCCTTTCCGGGCTGAAAAGCCGAGAGGAGTTACTACTTTGGCATTAAATATGATTAAGTTTTCGCTCATGGTCCTTTATTCCATTATACGTGATTCGAGCACCTGCTGCATAGAAAAATTCTCCAAACCGAGATAATAAGAGGCGGTATCGATCAGTGCTTCCATCGGGACAAGCCCCACAATCTCGCTTCCAATAATAGTCACCCCATAACGGCGAGCCTCGATACGCACCAGCTCAAAGGCACGATAGAGGGCCGTACGGGTGTAATCGGTCATATTGATGGACACTTGGGTAATGTTCCGCTCTTTCAGTTCCACTCCCATCGCCTTGACATAACGCAGACCACCGTTGATGTGACGGATGTTTCTGGCAATCTTGGTCGCTATCTCAAGATTATCGGTACTTAGGTTGATATTATAGGCTACCAGAGGCATACGGGCACCAATAGCGACTGTACCGGCCGTAGGATGCCGGTCTGCCGGACCAAAATCCGGCTGCCACTCGGGAAGTTTGATTTTCTCGGCCATTCCTTCGAACTCACCTTTACGCACGGCAGCGAGATTTTCACGGTGGGGAGCGGTCGCCGACTTTTCATAAAGAAAAACGGGAAGATGATAGAGTCCGGCTACTTTCTCCCCCACCTCGCGGGAAAGAGAGACGGCTTCATCCATCGTCACGTTTTTAATAGGGATGAAAGGCACTACATCGACTGCTCCCATACGGGGGTGCTGTCCCTGGTGATAATTGAGATCTATCAGTTCCACCGCAACACCGATAGCTTCGATAACGGCATCCCGCAAGGCTTCCGGTTCACCGACAAGAGTCACCACCAGCCGGTTATGATCTTCATCATTGCTATAATCGAGCAACTTTACTCCTGCACGGGCACGAAACGGAGCAACAATACGATCTATTTTTTTAAGATCACGCCCTTCACTGAAGTTGGGAACGCATTCCACGATTTTATTCCAATTCATAATTATACGGTTTTGGGTTCACCACAGATTACACGGATTAACACAGATATTTCAATTTAATTCTCAGTAAAATAAATTATTAATCTGTGAGAATCCGTGTAATCTGTGGTGAGTTATATTCATTTCTAAATAATTATTCCCTTTATCAACTCTTCATCCACCAGATAGGGCATCGTAATGTGATAAGTATCTCCATGCGACAGGTTGAAGGCCTCACTGGTTTCCATCGCATGTTCATTGCGTGCCCACGAACGGCGGGCTACTCCTCCCATCACATCCCAAAGCATAGAAGAACGGAGAATCTCGTCTACCCTCGAACTTCCGTCACATACCATGCCGAAACCACCGTTGACAGCTTTGCCGATACCCACACCTCCACCATTATGCAGCGCCACCAGACTCATGCCCCGGGCACAATTTCCGGCAAAGCATTGCACAGCCATATCGGCCATCACGTTGCTGCCGTCTTTTATATTGGAAGTTTCACGGAAGGGTGAGTCTGTCCCGCTCACGTCATGATGGTCGCGTCCCAGCATGATGGGACCGACTTCACCGTTACGCACCATTTCGTTAAACCGGAGGGCGATCTTTAAACGTCCGGCAGCATCCTGATACAGAATACGGGCTTGTGTGCCCACCACCAGTTGATTCTTACCGGCATCCTTTATCCAGTTATAATTATCGAGATCTTGTCCGCGGCGCTTCACATCAATGCACTCCATTGCAGCACGGTCAGTCTTGGCAAGATCTTCGGGCTTACCACTCAGGCATACCCAACGAAACGGACCATATCCATAGTCAAAAAGTTCCGGCCCCATAATGTCTTCCACATAACTCGGCCAGATGAAGCCGTCTTTTTCATCCACTCCATTCCGTGAAATCTCTTTGACCCCGGCATCATAGATGGCTTTCATAAAAGAGTTACCGTAATCGAAAAAGTAAGTACCACGGGAAACAAGTTTCTTTATCACCGCAAAATGACGGTGCAGGGATTCGTTGACCAATCGGCGGAACGTTTCAGGAGATTCGTGCAACAACCGGGTACGATCTTCAAATGTGACTCCGGCGGGGCAATACCCTCCTTCGTAGACGGCATGACAAGAAGTCTGATCGGACAAAAGATCGATCGGAATATCTTCCTGGGCGGCATATTCAAGCAGGTCAACTACATTACCATGATAGGCCACAGAACAAGGTTCGTGCCGTTCGGCAGCACTCAATGCCATCCGGAAAGCTGCATGAAGATCAGTAGTGATATACCCCACCCATCCTTGATTGTAGCGGGTCTCGATGCGGGAACGATCCACTTCGGCTATAATTGAAACAGCACCGGCTATTTCGGCTGCCTTGGGTTGTGCACCGCTCATACCTCCCAAACCGGAAGAGACAAACAAATGTCCGCTCAGATCCTTATCTTGAGGAATACCCAACTTGAGCCGACCGGCATTCAGCAATGTATTGAATGTACCATGCACGATGCCCTGCGGACCGATATACATCCATCCACCGGCCGTCATCTGCCCATAATTGGCAACTCCCATCTGAGCTGCTTCGTGCCAATCATGCTGATTGTCGAACATGCCTACCATCATTGAGTTGGTAATGATAATACGGGGTGCATCCGGACGGGAATGGAAAAGCCCCAACGGATGTCCGGACTCAATGACAAGGGTCTGTTCACGGGTCATCACTTCAAGGTATTGCTTTATCAACCGATATTGCATCCAGTTCTGACACACCTGCCCGGTCTCACCATAAGTAACAAGTTCGTAGGGATAAAGAGCAATATCAAAACAGAGATTATTGTCAATCATCACCTGAAAAGCTTTGCCCTCAATACAGTTCCCCCGGTATTTGTCAATGGGTTTAGCCTTGAGATCACCGGCCGGACGAAAACGGTATCCATAAATACGTCCGCGTGTTCGTAACTCCTCCAAAAACTCAGGAGCCAGTTTTTCGTGCAAGTCTACAGGGATATAACGTAATGCATTCTTCAAGGCCGTGGCGGTCTGCGCCGGAGAAAGGGTGTATCCACGGTCGGGTGCCCGGCGAATACCTTCTACGAATGCCGGATATTCGGGCAACTGATTGCTGAGAGTCATTTTCATAATAAACGGAATTAAGGATTGCAAACTGTCAGCGTTACAATTTGATAACTCTTCGCAATATAGAAAAAAGGAAAGAATCTACAAAGATTTCGGTAGGTTTATTAACAAAAGGTTAGAAGAATAAAAGAAACCGGATAGCTAACGGCCGCTATTTCTCTTCTGCCTTCAACAGACGTAGATATTTATCGGTGACTTTGGCCGATTCGCTATTTTCATTCAGATAGGCAGTCTTCCAGTCCGGATGGCCTTCGAGCAACTCCTCCATCCTCTCTTTCCCGACAAATCCCACCTTATTGGTTTCAGGATCTATCTCATAATATACCCGTTTGGATATTAAAGCGGAAGCGGCAATGGCATCACCAAATTTACCGCCGAGCATTACATCCATTGTAGCATCGCTACCTGCGGCCACAGAACCAAGGGGAATGGCACTAAAATAGATATGATCTCCTATACGCAGGGCGGGAGCATACCAACCTCCGAAACGAAACTTTTTATAACGCAACCGTTTACAATTGATGTAAAGGGAGGTATCTGCCTGTACGGCATAACAACGGGACTTCAGATATTTGCACATGGAGTCGTCTGACCCGACACTGATCTTATAGTCAGCGCCACCGGTCATCAGAATATGATTCTTTGTACGTTTTTCCACTTTCAGCGAAGTAACCGTATCTCCTTCACAAGCGAGCAGCCCTTTCAGATTGGAATATACGACATTCTGCGCAGTAACTTCCATCACCAGCCAACTCATCAACAGCAGGAAACACAATTTCTTCATAAACGCACCCTATTAAAGATTTTCACGGCGGAAAGGTACACCTTTTAACGAACCGGAGCAAGTTTTCAGAAGAAAAGTTTAAGAAAAAGGAGAGAAACACTTGACTTTTGCTTAGTAATGTCGTATCTTTACTGACAGAATCATAAAGTACGTTCAATTTATATTAGGGATGAAAAAGGGAGGCCGTTGCTTCCCTTTTTTTATGATTCGCCTTGTAAAACCCGACTTGAAAAACTTATATGAAACATGGACAGAGGCTCTATCTATCTTGAAGCAAGGCTCTTCAGAAGTGAAACACCGGCTCTGTTCCATTCAAAGCAAGGCTCTCCGCCCTCTCTTCCCGGTAGCAACGGACCGCAATGCCGGTAGCATCCGGAGAGAACGTGGGTAGATAAGTGAACTTCTCCGGAAGGAACAGGAAAAACACTGAAGATTAGACCGGAAACCGACTCTTACGTTAATAATCAGTAAATCTGCTCTTGACAAAAACAAGCTCCGGGCAAGAGAATGGCGTACTCACACTAAATATATTATTTTTGCATTCAAACAACAGGAGAACATGGAACAATTGAATCTCATCATAGACACTTATCAACGAATCATCCTTGAATCGGAATCACAACTGGCAAAAGTTAAACGACACATCTATCGTATCGGTACACTACGGTTGATACTTTTTGCAGCCGGAGTTGCGGGTATTATCTACTTCTGGAGTGAAAGCAGACTGGTGATCAGCGGCATCGCGGCAATCACCTTTATCCCTTTCCTGCTGCTGGTGAAACTGCATAACCGTTTGTTCCGCCAGAAAGATTATCTTGAAAAGAAAATAGAAATCAACCGCCAAGAACTGCAGGCCATTGCATACGATACGTCTGCTTTCGACAACGGAAAGGAGTTTATCGATCCGGCACATCTTTATACCTATGACCTGGATGTTTTTGGTGAGCATTCACTCTTTCAGTATATAAACCGTACCGCTACACAACCGGGCAAAAAGAGACTGGCCGAATGGATGAACACACACTTGAAAAATAAAGTAGAAATAGAGAAACGACAGGAGGCTGTAAAGGAACTGGCTCCGGAATTGGAAATGCGTCAGCACTTCCGTATACTCGGGTTGCTGCATAAAGGCAAAACGGCCGATGAAGAAGAGATCAGGAACTGGGCAACAAGCCCGGAACATTACCGAAAAAAATGGTATTTCCGGACCTTAGCCATCCTTGTTCCGTTGGCCAATGCCGTCTGCCTCGGACTGGCTATAGCCGGTGTCATCTCGTTCACCACGTGGGGAATTGTCTTCGCAGGTATAGGTCTCCTCAGCTCCTCTTTCTCAAAAGGTGTCAGCCAGATGCAGTCCGTATACGGCAAAAAGATGCAGATACTGACAACTTATGCACACCTGATTCATATAATCGAGGAAAAAGAGATGGAAAGCAGCGCACTGAAACGGGTGAAAGGACTGGTGGGAGGTGAAAAGCAAACAGCTTCGCAAGCGGTGAAACGTCTCACTGCCCTGATGAACGCCCTGGACCAACGGAATAATATGCTAATGCAATTTGTCCTGAACGGACTCCTCTTCTGGGAATTGCGTCAGGTGATGAAGATAGAAACCTGGAAAGAAAGTTTCGCAGCCAACCTCCCGCATTGGCTTGAAGCAATCGGAGAAATGGATGCCTATTGCTCATTGGCCACTTTCGCCTACAATCACCCCGGATATGTATTTCCAGAAATCACGTCCAAACCATTCTGTATGGAGGCCGAAGCACTGGGACATCCGTTGATGGATCGAGATAAATGTGTACGCAATGATATTCAGATTGCAAAACGACCTTTCTTTGTTATTATCACAGGAGCAAATATGGCAGGAAAAAGCACCTATCTGAGAACCATAGGGGTAAGCTATCTGCTGGCGTGTATAGGAGCCCCTGTCTGGGCGGAAAAGATGAAGTTATATCCGGCACAGCTTATCACAAGTCTACGCACAACCGACTCTTTGACAGAAAATGAATCATACTTCTTTGCAGAGTTGAAACGACTGAAACTTATTATCGATAAACTAAACTCGGGAGAAGAACTTTTCATTATACTCGACGAGATTCTGAAGGGAACGAATTCCATGGACAAACAAAAAGGATCTTTCGCATTGATCAAACAGTTTATGGCTCTGCAAGCAAATGGAATCATAGCCACTCACGACCTCTTGCTCGGTTCCCTTATCGATTTATTTCCTGAAGACATCCACAACTATTGTTTTGAAGCGGACATCACTAACAACGAACTTACTTTCTCATACAAACTCAGAGATGGCGTAGCACAGAATATGAATGCTTGTTTCCTGATGAAGAAAATGGGGATAGCCGTCATCGACGACTGATCCCCATGATATATTGAAACTTGAATTAAAGGATCAATGCCCTTTGATCTTAGTCAAAAAAGCTGCGATGGAAGCTGCTTCACCATTAGTGAAATAACGCACGGAAGTTATCGGGTTATAAGTATAGGGCACAAACTGGAACAGTTGTACGGCAGCAAACTTCTTATCTTCAGAAAGCATTACGTCTAAACGCAGGTTTCCGCTGGTACCTCCTTTAGCTGCGGACTGCAAAGAGAAATCACCCGATTTCACCATATCTGTCAATTCATCCAAATGCTTCAGATCAAAAAAGATGCTCTGCTCTTTGGCGACACTACCTGTCGGTAAATAAACAATCTCTTTGGATTTCCAAAACAGCCGGAAGACTCCAACCAGGAATAAGGCAGTGCCGAGCACCATAAGCCCCATACTGACAGTCGACGAACGGTCTTCCATTTCGAAGGTAGACACAAACGCGATCACTCCCGCCAATAACATGACGCAAGAGAAGATAAGTCCTGAAATACTGGTACGTTTTGCAATATCTGGGTGTGAAGATGCAAAAATAGTTGCATCAATAGCTTGGGTTGTCATAATATCTAAGTTTAAATTATTAGTGGATAATAGCTGAAAATAGTACCATACCTATTTTTAGCAGGTACAGTAAATCAAAAAATAATAGAACTAATAAATTAAACTCCTATACGATAATGCGCCTTAGAGCGAAAACATAGTATTCGCTTACTGGATGACAACAATAAGAAGTAGTGGTATCATAGAGTTTTCCCCAATGCTGAGACAAGGCAGCATCCCGGTCTGCCAACCTTTGGGCAAGACCTTTTAAAGAGAAAACATATTCGGCTGCTTGAATGCGCTGTATACGTGACATCGCAATTTGATGAACCTGAATACCTGCTCCGGCCAATTCGGCATCAGGAAAGTAGGGAGCCTGGGGACTGCTAACAGTTTCGTGCGTATCTCCTTTAAGCACTGACATAGCCATATAGGTATCTTGTTCCGCCTGTTCTCCTGCGAAATAGTTGTTGGCTACACAATGAAGCGCTACAGCGAACAACATGAACAATATAATTTTAATGAACTTTGCCATATCTACCTGCAAATATAACAGATTATTCAGTCAAACTGTTCATCTCCAAATCATTTTAAAGTATCTTTAGTAAAATCAACAAAAAAGGCCACTCTTTCGGAGCAGCCTTTTTTATATCTATAAGAATAATTGTTGAATTATTCTGCTGATTCAGCTTTCGGTTCTTCAGTAGCAGGAGCTTCAGCAGCAGGAGCAGCTTCAGTAGCTTTCTTTGAACGACGAGTACGAGTAGCTTTCTTAGCAACTTTCTCTTTAGCCATGTTTTCGTTGTAGTCAACGAGTTCGATGAAGCACATTTCAGCATTGTCACCCAAACGGTTTCCTGTCTTGATGATGCGAGTGTAACCACCCGGACGGTCAGCAATCTTCACAGAGATTTCTTTGAACAATTCTGTTACAGCAAATTTATCCTGCAAGTTGCTAAATACAACACGACGAGAGTTTGTTGTGTCTTCTTTAGACTTTGTGATCAAAGGCTCAACGAATTTCTTCAAAGCTTTTGCCTTTGCTACAGTCGTAGTGATTCTTTTGTGCTTGATCAAAGAACAAGCCATGTTAGATAACATAGCACTTCTATGAGAAGCAGTACGACCTAAATGATTGAATTTCTTATTATGTCTCATTTTTTATTCTTTATCTAATTTATATTTAGAGATATCGGTTCCAAACGACAGATTCAGACCCTCGAGCAAATCATCAAGCTCCGTGAGCGATTTCTTACCGAAGTTTCTGAACTTCAACAGATCTGTCTTGTTGAACTGTACCAAGTCACCCAATGTTTCCACATCGGCAGCTTTCAAGCAGTTCAAGGCACGAACTGAGAGGTCCATATCAACAAGCTTAGTCTTAAGCAGCTGGCGCATGTGCAATACTTCTTCATCAAATTCTTCATTGCCGTCCACATCGGATGTTTCAAGAGTAATCTTTTCATCAGAGAACAACATGAAATGATAAATCAATATTTTAGCGGCTTCTTTCAAAGCTTCCTTCGGGTGAATGGAACCATCGGTAGTAATTTCCAATACCAGCTTTTCGTAGTCAGTCTTCTGTTCAACACGGAAGTTTTCCACCTGATATTTTACATTACGTATCGGTGTGTAAATAGAATCGATAGGAATTACATTAACATCGGTACAATATTCGCGGTTTTCGTCGGCCGGAACATACCCTCTACCTTTATTAATGGTAATGTCCATCTGCATTGTTGCTTTTGAATCTAAATGGCAAATAACCAATTCAGGATTTAACACTTCAAATCCAGTCAAATACTTACTTATATCACCTGCCTTAAATTCACTAGAATTCTCAACGGTAATGCTTACCTTTTCATTTTCGAACTCTTCTACTACTTGCTTAAATCTGACTTGCTTCAGATTTAAGATAATGTTGGTCACGTCTTCTTTAACACCGGGTACAGATGCGAACTCATGTTCTACACCTTCGATCTTAATCGTGTTGATTGCAAATCCTTCCAATGAAGAAAGAAGAATACGGCGTAAAGCATTACCTACGGTAATACCGAAACCGGGTTCGAGTGGACGGAACTCAAATTTTCCAAATCTGGAGTCCGCTTCCAACATTAATACTTTATCAGGTTTTTGAAATGCTAATATCGCCATGAAATTAATTATTATTTAGAGTACAATTCAACGATCAAGTGTTCTTTAATGTTTTCAGGAATGTCTGCTCTTTCAGGTATATGTAACAACTTACCTACCTTAGAACTTTCATCCCACTCCAACCAAGGATATTTGCTGTGATTGAATCCTGCAAGTGAATTAGCAATCACTTCCAAAGATTTAGATCTTTCGCGTACACCCACAATCTGACCGGGTTTTACAGAGAATGAAGGAATATTAACTACCTTTCCATCTACTGTAATGTGCTTGTGACTTACTAACTGACGGGCAGCAGCACGAGTCGGAGCAATACCCAAACGGAACACCACGTTGTCAAGACGAGCCTCTAAACTCTGCAACAAGATTTCACCGGTAATACCGTTAGCACTTGCAGCCTTTTCAAACAGGTTACGGAATTGTTTTTCCAATACACCGTAAGTATATTTAGCTTTTTGTTTTTCTGCCAACATGACACCATACTCAGAAGTCTTTCTTCTTCTGTTGTTACCATGTTGTCCGGGAGGATAATTCTTCTTAGATAAAACTTTATCTGCTCCAAAGATTCCTTCACCGAATTTACGGGCAATTCTTGATTTTGGTCCAGTATATCTAGCCATTTCTTTTTCTAATTTAATTGTTACTAATGAACTTAATTTGTTGCAGCCGCGATTACAGAAAGGAAGTGCAATCCATTATTAACAAAATCAAGTTACATATAAAAATAGGTTATCTATTAAACTCTTCTTCTTTTCGGAGGACGACAACCGTTGTGCGGAAGCGGAGTTACATCAATAATTTCAGTAACCTCGATACCAGCTCCGTGAACAGTTCTGATAGCAGACTCACGTCCGTTTCCAGGACCCTTTACATAAGCTTTCACCTTTCTCAGGCCAAGATCAAACGCTACCTTAGCGCAATCTTGTGCAGCCATCTGTGCTGCATAAGGAGTGTTCTTCTTAGAACCTCTAAATCCCATCTTACCTGCAGAAGACCATGAGATAATCTGACCTTCACTATTTGCCAGAGATACAATGATGTTGTTGAATGAAGAATGAACATGCAACTGTCCATTAGCGTCAACCTTCACATTTCTCTTCTTAGCTGCGACTGTTTTTTTTGCCATATCAACAATTATTATTTAGTAGCTTTTTTCTTATTTGCAACTGTTTTCTTTCTTCCCTTACGTGTACGAGCGTTGTTCTTAGTGCTCTGGCCACGAACCGGCAGACCAATACGGTGACGTACACCACGATAGCAACCAATATCCATTAATCGCTTAATGTTTAATTGCACTTCTGAACGAAGATCACCTTCTACTTTGTATTCAGCACCAATGATTTCACGAATTTTAGCAGCCTGGTCATCTGTCCAGTCTTTTACTTTCACATCTCTGTCAACACCAGCCTTATCCAAGATTTTTGCTGAACTACTGCGTCCAATACCATATACATAGGTTAACGCAATCTCGCCTCTCTTATTCTGAGGCAAATCTACACCAACTATTCTTATAGCCATATACTAAATTATTTTTTTTGCAAAAATAATAA
>OGMW01000522.1_pt1 | contig 40503 bp, 34 predicted proteins | sample 1573281 | NCBI WGS metagenome assembly OGMW01 (sample SAMEA2581907, study PRJEB24529) | metagenome | biome: Human gut stool | place: China | collected 2011 | reverse complement strand
GGAATGCGAAGCATCGGCAAAATCAGTTACTGTTTGCGCAAGGCGTGAACAGTGACCCTTGTTTTGTACATGAAAAAATGAAAAATTCCTTGCTATTTTAAAGTAAATGTACTAAGATTACATTAGAAGTGGTGGAAAGTGGATAAAAGTGGTTTAAAATGGTGGATCAGTGGATTACGATGGACCACATAATCACAGGAGTGAGTAATGTTCATTGGAGAGTACAGTCATACAATCGATGCAAAAGGCCGTCTGATTGTCCCTTCCAAATTCCGTGAGCAGCTGGGCGATGAGTTCGTTGTTACAAAGGGATTGGATGGGTGTCTCTTCGTGTACGAAAATTCTGAGTGGAAATCTTTTGAGGAAAAGCTCCACGCGCTTCCTCTTACGAATGCTAATGCCAGAAAGTTTTCGAGATTTTTCCTGGCTGGTGCCTGTGCCTGTGAGGTGGACAGGCAGGGAAGGATCCTGATCCCTTCTGTTTTAAGAGAATTCGCGAAGCTGGAAAAAGACGTCGTCTTAGTCGGCGTCGGAAGCCGGATTGAGATCTGGAACAAGGCGGTCTGGAACGAGAAGAATGTCTACGATGACATGGAAGAAATTGCAGAAAATATGGAAGGTCTTGGCATATGATTTTTGAACATAAATCAGTCCTGCTGATGGAAACCGTCGACAGCCTGAATGTAAAACCGGATGGGATCTACGTGGACGGGACTTTAGGCGGCGGCGGACATGCATACGAAGTATCCCGGCGACTCGGCGAAAAGGGCCGCCTGATCGGAATCGATCAGGACGCGGACGCGATCGCGGCGGCGACAGAACGTCTTCTCCCATTTAAAGATAAAGTAACGATCGTGAGAAGCAACTACAAGAATATCCGGGAAGTGCTCTTTAACCTTGGAATTGAAAAGGTGGATGGCATTTATCTGGATCTTGGTGTGTCTTCATACCAGCTGGATACGGCGGACCGTGGATTCTCTTACAGAGAGGATGCCCCGCTGGATATGAGAATGGATCAGAGAAACGACAAGACCGCGGCGGATATCGTAAACGGCTACAGCGAGATGGAGCTGTATAGAATTATCCGCGATTACGGCGAGGATCGTTTCGCAAAGAATATCGCGAAGCACATCGTCAGAGAGAGGGAAATCCACCCAATCGAGACGACACTGCAGCTCGCAGAGATCATCCGCGGCGCGATCCCGGCAAAGATCCGTGCTGAGGGCGGACATCCGGCAAAACGGACATTTCAGGCGATCCGCATTGAATTAAACCACGAGCTGGATGTGTTAAACGATTCCATCGACACAATGATCGACCTCTTAAATCCGGGTGGACGTTTATCGATCATTACGTTCCACTCTCTGGAGGACCGCATCGTGAAGACGAGATTCCGCACAAATGAAAATCCGTGTATCTGCCCTCCGGATTTCCCGGTATGCGTATGCGGAAGAAAGAGCAAAGGCCGCGTTGTGACGAGAAAACCGATCGTTCCATCAGATGAGGAACTGGAAGAGAACAGAAGATCAAAGAGTTCGAAACTGAGGGTGTTCGAGAGAAGCTGAGAGCCCCCAAGTACAGAAAAAGCAGAAAGTTTATGGTAAATGTTCAGCAGGTCTGCATGTTCCTGAAATCGACAACAGGGGAACATGAGCAGAACGGCACTGGACTGTTGCATATATATTAGAAAGGAAGTGATGGTATGGCAGCAAGGAGACGGAAAAGAGCCCCGCAGACCGAAGAATATGTAGAGGGAAATACTGTCCGTAAAGTCGAGCGTGTTCCCCGGTACGAGGAGCAGGAAAGAGGACATCAGCAGAAGCGGAATGTATCCCATACCGTTACAGTTCGGAGAAATCAGGAAAAAGCGCTTCAGATGAATCTTTTTTCCGTATTGTTGCTGACAGTGGCGGTGATCTGCACACTGTATATCTGTGTGAGCTATTTAAAGCTTCAGTCTTCCGTCACAGCGAGACTCAATCATATTGAGAGTCTGGAGGAGAGTATTGAAAAACTGAAAGGGGATAACGACGCTCTTCTCACAAGGATCAACACGTCGGTGGACCTGGATTATGTGTATAAGGTAGCGACTGAGGAACTGGGAATGGTTTATGCCAATAAGGACCAGGTCCGCTTATACAATAAGACGGAAAGCGAGTATGTAAGACAGTATGAAGACATCCCGGAACGGTAATAATAAGAAAGTTTTTACCATGAGTATGAAAGAAAAGCTGGCGGTTACGGTTCTCGTAACGACGCTGGCTTTGTTTGGTCTTGTCGTTGTTTTATACCGGATGATCAAGGATAAAAACGAGGACTACACCCAGATCGTATTGAACCAGCATTCCTCCTACGACAGCCGGACGATCCCGTACCGCCGCGGCGATATCGTGGACAGGAACGGAACATATCTGGCTACCAGTGAGAAGGTCTACAACCTGATCCTGGATCCGAACCAGATCAACCAGGATAAAGAGAACTACCTGGAACCGACGGTGTCCGCACTCTGTGAGGTATTCGGATACGACAGGGCAGATATTCTGGCGACGATCTCCGCCAATGAAAATTCCTACTATGTGCCTTATGAGAAACAGATCTCCGCAGACAAGAAGGAAGAATTTGAGACAAAAAAGAAAGAGCTGAATGATGCCTACGCGAAGTCAAAGGAAGACAGTGGAAAGAAGATCAAGGGCGTCTGGTTTGAGGATGAGTACCGGAGATTTTATCCGTATAATACCCTGGCCTGCAACGTGGTGGGATTCTCCTACGATAACGGAAAGCAGGGAAGTGGCGGAATTGAGCAGTATTACAATGACCAGCTCACCGGAACAAACGGAAGAGAGTATGGATACCTGGATGACGAGTCCAACATGGAGAAGGTCATTAAATCCGCTGAGAACGGAAATACCATCGTCTCCACCATCGATGTGAATATCCAGAGGATCGTGGAAAAGTATATCGACGAATGGATGAGCGGGATCGGAAGCAAGACGGCGGCTGTTATCGCCATGGATCCGAGAAACGGTGAGATCCTTGCCATGTCCTCCAACCGCAGATTTGATCTGAATAATCCGAGAGATCTGAGCTATGCCTATTCTCAGGAAGAGATCACGGCCATGACGGATGAGGGCAGGATGGATGCCTGGAACCAGATGTGGAGAAATTTCTGTGTAAATGATACTTACGAGCCGGGTTCCCCGGCGAAGCCGATGACAGTTGCGGCGGGGCTTGAGGAAGGCGTCATCAGTCAGAATGATACATTTCTCTGCGACGGCGGACAGGATGTTGGCGGCTACAGGATCAAATGTTCCAATATCTATGGACACGGAATCCTGACGTTGGAGCAGTCCTTAATGAAATCCTGCAACGATGCTATGATGCAGATCGCGGCGAAACTCGGAGTACAGCGGTTTGCAAAATATCAGAAATTATTCGGCATGGGTCAGAAGACCGGAATCGATCTTCCGGGAGAGGCATATGGACTGATCTACAATGCGGACAATATGGGCCCGACAGACCTTGCGGTAAACTCCTTCGGACAGAGCTATAACAGTACGATGATCCAGATGGCGGCGGCATTCGCCTCTGTCATCAACGGCGGTTCCTACTATGAACCCCATGTGGTAAAGCAGATCTTAAATGATCAGGGTTCTGTTGTGAAGAAGATAGAGCCGAATTTGGTGCGGGAGACGGTTTCCCAGTCCACCAGTGACTTTATCAGACACGCCCTGTTTATGACGGTCGACGATGAGGAGGGAACCGGTAAGGCGGGACGGGTTGCCGGATACAAGGTCGGCGGAAAGACGGGAACGGCGGAGAAGCTTCCGCGTTCCGCCCACAACTATCTCGTATCCTTCTGTGGATTTGCGCCGGCGGATGACCCGCAGCTTCTTATGTACGTGGTCATCGATACCCCGAATCTTCCGGGCAAAGAGCAGGCGCACAGCACTTTCGCCACAGAGGTCTTTCAGAAGATCATGGCGGAAGCGCTTCCATACTTAAATGTATTCCCGGATACGGATACGACGACGGAGGACGCAAGTCTTGCGGATCAGAATGAGGGGATCACGAATAACAACGAGGGTGGACTGGAGCCTGGAACCGGCGAGACCGCGGCGGAGACTGAGGCACCGACGGATGCGGAAGGAAATGTGATTCAGACAGAGCCTGCGCCGGAGGAAGAAGTGATTCCGTATGATGACGGTCTTGGACTTCCGGATGATATGCCGTCCGACGGATCGGGATCCGCGGCGGAGAGTGCGGGCGAAGCCCAGAGTATGGAATCGGTTCAGGAGACTGAGACCATGAAGAATGGAGCGGAGGAGACAACGCAGACCGCGCAGTGATCTGCTGACAGTTTAGCCATGTAGTGATTTATATTTGTGCAGAAAAATGTGCTGCAAGCTTGCTTGCATAAGCGTTTTCCTGCACAAATTAGTATATAGGGTGGCTGTTGCCATACATTTGGAAGAAGATGCCGGTGAGTACTGAACAATTACATATGGGGAATAATAGGAGAAGATCATGAAGAGAGAGATGGATATGGCGGAGGTTTCCGACGGAAAACTCTATGGCCTGGATGATATGGTGAAGGCGGACTGCGCAGGGTGTGAGGGCTGCCATGCCTGCTGTACCGGGATGGGAACCTCCGTGGTTCTCGATCCTTTTGACGCGTACCGCATGACGGCGGGGACAGGGAAGACCTTTGAGGCGCTTCTCGCGGGACCTCTGGAACTTAATGTGGTGGATGGGATCATTCTCCCGAACCTCAAGATGGCGGGGGAGGAGGAGGCCTGTTCCTTTTTAGACCAGAATGGACGCTGCAGGATTCATGCGTACCGCCCAGGGATCTGCCGGCTGTTTCCGCTTGGAAGAATTTATGGGGACGGCGGTTTTAAGTATTTTTTGCAGGTTTACGAGTGCGCGAAGGAGACCAGGACCAAGGTAAAGGTTAAAAAATGGATCGATATGCCGGAGCCGAAGCGGTATGATGAGTTTGTCTGTACCTGGCATTACTTTTTAAAGGATCTGGAGCGGGTGATCGGAAAAGACACCTCCGGACAGGCGGCGAAGACCGTGAGTCTTTATCTTATGAAACAGTTTTATCTGATTCCTTATAATAAGGAAGAGGAATTCTATCCGCAGTTTGAGGAGAGAATGGCCGGGGCGAAGAGGGCGCTGGCTGGATTTCTTGCAATGTAATAAAATCCGTGCATGAGGAAACGGGAAGTCCCGTATATTAATTACCAAGACTTTTAAGATGAAGGTTTTGACATGGCGGAATTTCTGACACATCACAGAAAGAAGCTTTTTATCGTTTTTTTAATCTCGGTGCTTCTGATGGTGGGGCTGTGCGCCCAGCTGGGATTCCTGATGATCGCGAGGTCGGACCACTACAGCAAGATGGCGGATGAGCTCCACAAGAGGGAGCGGACCATCAAGGCTGCCCGGGGCGAGATCGTGGATCGGAATGGCACTGTGATCGCCGCGAACCGGACGGTCTGCACCGTGTCCGTGATCCACAATCAGGTGACGGAGCCGGAGAAGGTGATCCGGGAGCTGGTGCGGATCCTGGAGCTTCCGGAGCCGGAGGTCCGGAAAAAGGTAGAAAAGTGGTCTTCCAGGGAGATCATCCGGACAAATGTGGAGAAGTCGGTGGGGGACCAGATCATGAATCTCGGACTCTCCGGTGTGAAGGTCGATGAGGATTATAAGAGATATTATCCTTACGGAAGTCTCGCATCAAAGGTCCTGGGATTCACCGGAGCGGACAATCAGGGGATCATCGGCCTGGAGGTCATGTACGAGAGGTACTTAAAGGGAAGGGATGGTCTGATACTGACGACCTCCGACGCGAAGGGCACGGAACTCCAGAATGCCGCGGAGGAGCGGGTGGAGCCGGTGCCCGGAAATACCCTGACCGTGAGCCTGGATGTGAACATCCAGAAGTACGCGGAGCAGGCGGCGTACCAGGTCATGGAGAAAAAAGGTGCGAAGGCGGTCTCCGTGATCGTCATGAATCCCCGGAATGGGGAGATCTACGCTATGGTAAATGTCCCGGAGTTTGATCTGAACGACCCGTTCACGCTGAATGTGGAAAGCGGCGGACTCACTGGGACGGAGCTTCAGGACGCGAGAAATAAGATGTGGCGGAATCGCTGCATCAACGATACCTACGAGCCCGGCTCCACATTTAAGATCATCACAGCCGCAGCAGGGCTGGAGGCGGGAGTGGTCCATCTGGATGACAGGTTCTCCTGCCCGGGCTTCCGGATCGTGGAAGACCGGAAGATCCGCTGCCATAAGATCGGTGGACATGGAGGAGAGACATTTTTACAGGGAGCCATGAACTCCTGTAACCCGGTGTTTATCGACGTTGGCGCGCGACTTGGCGTGGATTCGTTCTATCATTATTTCGAACAGTTTGGGCTTCTCGGAAAGACCGGGATCGATCTGCCCGGCGAGGCAGCGACGATCATGCACAAGAAGGAAAATATGGGACTTGTGGAGCTCGCCACTGTCTCCTTTGGCCAGTCCTTTCAGATCACGCCGATCCAGCTCATCACGACGGCGTCCTCCATCATAAACGGGGGCAGGCGGATCACGCCCCACTTTGCGATGAATGTGGAGAGCACGGATGGGACATATTACCAGAAGTTTTCCTATCCGGAGCGGATGGGAGTCGTGTCGGAAGCTACCAGCGAGACCATGCGGTATATTTTAGAGCAGGTAGTGGCGGAAGGAAGCGGAAAGCGGGCGAAGCTTCCAGGTTACCGGGTCGGCGGAAAGACGGCGACATCGGAGAAGCTGCCGAGAAGCTTAAAGAAATATATTTCTTCTTTTTTAGGATTTGCGCCCGCCGATGATCCCCAGGTCATCGCGCTGATCACTATCGACGAGCCGGTGGGGATCTATTACGGCGGAACCATCGCGGCACCGGTGGTGGCTGATATTTTTTCGAATATTCTGCCGTATCTGGATATCACGTCGGTTTCGGAGACGGATTAATATTGAACCGCTCTGCGCTTTGTGAGTATGTGAGCACAGATGGCGGGAGAAATTCAGGTCTTTTGGTCTTTGTATCAAATGTTCTGATTGATTATTGGGAAAAAAGGACGTATACTATTTACGCTATGAAATGTTGTCAGGCGGCAGCTGTGGGAGCGCCGAAGGCGCGGAACAGCTGAATTTCATGGTGCTGTCGGAAGACGGCATGTCAATTTACATAGGAAGTATGAGGTGCAGCAGGAAAATATGAGGTTCAGCATGGTAAATGAGACAATTCTGGCGATCATTATCGCCTTCGCAATCAGCGCAGCGCTCTGCCCGGTGATCATTCCATTTCTTCACCGGCTGAAATTCGGACAGCAGGTCCGCGATGACGGTCCGCAGAGCCATTTAAAGAAACAGGGAACACCGACGATGGGAGGACTCATCATCCTCACGGCGATCGTGATCACATCCTTATTTTACATTAAGAGCTATCCGCGGATCATCCCGATCCTCTTCGTGACGGTGGGATTCGGAATCATCGGTTTTCTGGATGACTACATCAAGATCGTCATGAAGCGTTCGGAAGGTTTAAACCCGATCCAGAAGCTCATCGGTCAGTTCATCATCACGGGGATTTTCACCTACTATCTGATGACTTCCGGAGAAGTGGGAACAGGAATGCTGATCCCTTTCACTGGCGGATTTGAAAATGGATATTATCTGAATCTCGGCTGGCTGTTTATTCCGGCGGTATTCTTTATCGTTCTCGGAACCGACAACGGTGTAAACTTTACAGACGGTCTTGACGGTCTCTGCACAAGTGTTACGATCCTTGTGGCGACATTCTTCACCGTGGTTGCCATCGGAGAAAACAGCGGGATCAGCCCGATCACAGGTGCCGTTGTGGGAAGTCTGTTAGGCTTTTTACTGTTCAACGTATATCCGGCGAAGGTGTTCATGGGAGACACGGGTTCCCTGGCCCTCGGCGGTTTCGTGGCATCCAGCGCGTTCATGATGCAGATGCCGATCTTTATCGCCGTCGTTGGCCTGATCTACCTGGTGGAGGTCCTCTCCGTCATCATTCAGGTCACATACTTTAAAAAGACTGGCGGGAAGAGAATCTTCAAGATGGCTCCGATCCACCACCATTTCGAGCTTTGCGGATGGTCCGAGACGAGAGTTGTCGCAGTATTTTCGATCGTTACGGCGATCCTTTGCCTGGTTGCCTACATGGGATTATAATTAGGGTAAATGTTCAGACATGCGCAGGAAAATAGCAGGCTGAGCGGTCATTCATTACGAGTATATAGGAGGAGAAACCATGTCACAGAAAGTATTAGTTGCAGGAACGGGAATCAGCGGTATTTCTGCCGCAAAGCTTCTGCTTGCCCAGGGCGGCGAAGTGGTTCTTTATGATGGAAATGAGAAGCTTTCCGAAGAGAAGCTGAAAGCAAAATTTGATGAGGGCGCGAAGGTGACGATCGTTCTCGGTGAACTGAAGAAGACAGACCTTATGGGTGTGGAGTTATGCGTCATCAGCCCTGGTATTCCGCTTGAGTCACCGTTCGTTGCGGTGATCGACGAGGCGAAGATCCCGATCTGGAGTGAAATCGAGCTTGCTTACCACTGCTCAAAGGGAAAACTTGCGGCTATCACAGGTACAAACGGAAAGACAACAACGACAGCCCTCACAGGCGAGATCATGAGAAAGTTCTATAAGAGCGTATTCGTAGTAGGAAACATCGGTGATCCGTACACCGCTCACGCTCTTGAAACCACAGACGAGTCCGTTACCGTCGCGGAGGTTTCCAGCTTCCAGCTTGAGACCATCATGGATTTCCATCCGAATGTGTCCGCGATCACAAACATCACTCCGGACCATCTGGACCGCCATAAGACCATGGAGTGCTATATTCAGGTCAAAGAGGGGATCACAAGAAACCAGACAGAGGAAGATACCTGCGTATTAAACTACGAGGATCCGGTCCTCAGAGAATTCGGAAAGACCTTAAAGTGCAAGGTCCTCTACTTCAGCAGCAAGGAGAAGCTCGACGAGGGCATCTTCATGGACGGAGATTTCATCGTTTACCGCCATGATGGAAAGAACGAGAAGGTCCTCGATGTCAACGAGTTAAACATCATCGGAAGACATAACCACGAGAACGTGATGACAGCCGTTGCCATCGCGATCCATTTAGGCGTCCCGATGGATATGATCCGCGAGGCATGCAGGGAGTTCAAGGCTGTAGAGCACAGGATCGAGTATGTAAGAGAGCGTTTCGGCGTTACTTATTATAATGACTCCAAGGGAACAAACCCGGATGCGGCGATCCAGGCCATCAAGGCGATGCCGGGACCGACACTTTTAATCGCAGGCGGATATGACAAGCATTCCGAGTATGACGAGTGGATCGAGAACTTTGACGGAAAAGTCCGCTATCTCGTCCTCATTGGCCAGACAAGAGATAAGATCGCTGAGTGCGCAAAGAAACATGGTATCACGGATATCATGTACGCGGAAGACATGCAGGAGGCCGTTCAGGTATGCGCTTCTTACGCGAATGCAGGCGATTATGTGCTGCTCTCTCCGGCATGCGCAAGCTGGGGAATGTTCAAGAACTTTGAGGAGCGCGGACGGATCTTTAAGGAATGCGTCAACGCGCTGTAATGGAGGCTTAGCGTGGCTCGAAAGAAAGTTCGAAAAGCCGGCGGCAGGGCACAGGCGCAGAGACAGCAGGTACATCGTCAGCAGATGCAGAGACAGCAGATGCAGAGACAGCAGATGCAGAGACAGCAGATGTCCGGAGAACAGTTGGAGCGTCAGCAGATTGAAAGAGAGCGGGCGAAACGCCAGCAGGAGGGACAGCGAAGAGAGCAGCTTCTGATGCAGCAGCGCCGTGAGATGCAGCAGAGACAGGAAATGCTGCGGCAGCAGCAGATGTACGGGGCTCCTGTACAGGAAGAGGGAAAACGGAAAAAGAAAGCACGCCGTTTTTACGACTATGACCTCTTAGTGGTCATTATCTTCCTTACGGTATTCGGACTGATCATGATCTACAGTTCCAGCGCCTACAATGCCCAGGTGAGCAGGCAGCCGTCCAACTACTACATGGTGCGTCAGGGACAGATCGCCGTGGCTGGATTCATCCTGATGCTGATCATTTCAAAGATCGACTATCACTTCTTGGCGAAGTTTACTGTTCCGGCAGTAGTGGTATCCTATATCTGCGAGATCCTTGTAACATTTACACCACTGGGAATCGCGGTTAACGGCAAGAAAAGATGGCTGGGAACAAGATCCCTGCGTTTTCAGCCTGCAGAGCTTGTAAAGATCGTGGTGATCCTGCTTCTGGCCGTGCTCATCACGAGACTTGGAAAGCAGATCAATGAATGGCGGGTGTGGGGAATGATCGCGGTCCTCATCGGACCTCTGGCACTTCTCGTCACCATGAACAACTTAAGCTCCGGTATCATCATCTGCGGAATCGCTTTCGTCATGATGTTTATCGCGTGCAAGAGAAAATGGCCATTTATTGCGACGGTGGCGCTTGGAATCACTGTCATCGTCTTCGCGCCGCCTGTGGCCATCGCCCTCGAGAAGGCGGGAATCCTCCATTCCTACCAGCTGAGCCGAATCCTGGTGTGGAAAAACCCGGAGGCGTATCCGAAGTCCGGTGGATATCAGGTCCTTCAGGGACTGTACGCCATCGGTTCCGGCGGCCTTCTCGGAAAGGGACTGGGACAGAGTATCCAGAAGTTAAGCTTCCTTCCGGAGCCGCAGAACGATATGATCTTCGCGGTGATCTGTGAGGAGCTGGGACTTTTCGGAGCGGTAGCCGTGATATTCATGTTCCTGTTCATGCTGTACAGATTTTTAGTCATCGCCGGAAATGCGCCGGATCTATTTGGTGCAATGCTGGTGACAGGTGTTCTGGCACATATCGCGATCCAGGTCGTCTTGAACATTGCCGTTGTTACGAATGTGATTCCTAACACGGGAATCACGCTTCCGTTTATCAGTTACGGGGGTACGTCGGTGCTGTTTTTGATGATTGAGATGGGAATGGTACTAAGTGTGTCCAACCAGATCAGGCTGGAACAGCAGTAACATAATTGATACTCTTGCATATACTGTTTTATAGCGGCATATGCGGGGGAATCGGTTTGCAGGTGTTTAAAGTTCAGGGGCTTAAGCCTCTGCATGGAAAAATAAAAGTCCAGGGTGCAAAAAACGCGGTGCTGCCCATGATGGCGGTGAGTCTTTTGACAGAGGGAAGAACCGAGATACGGAATGTTCCGAGAATTTCGGACGTGTTCCTCATGGCGGAGATCTTAAGGGACCTTGGGTGTCAGGTGATGTTTCAGGACGATGTCCTGGAGATCGATGCCTCCGGGCTTTCTGGAACGGTGATCTCCGAGAAGACGGTGGGGAAGATGCGGTCTTCCAGCCTGCTTTTGGGACCGCTGTTATCCAGGGCCGGGGAGGTGACGACCTGGTATCCGGGCGGCTGTGTGATCGGAAAACGTCCGATCGATTTTCACCTGGATGTGCTCCGGGCAATGGGAGCAGAGATACTTGATGATGGCGGAATGCTGATTGCAAAAGCGAAAAAGCTTTGTGGAACAACATTCCGTTTTCCATATCCCAGTGTCGGGGCGACGGAGAACGCGTTGATGGCTGCCGCTCTGGCATCCGGCACGACAAAGCTCCTAAACTGTGCCAGGGAGCCGGAGATCGTGGAACTCTGCAGCTTCCTGCGTTCTATGGGAGCAAAGATATCCGGGGAGCGCACCGGGACTATCACGGTGGACGGGGTGGAAAAGCTCTTTCCGACGGATCATGTGACGGCAGGAGACAGAATCTGTGCGGGGACATACCTGGCGGCGGCAGCGGCAGCCGGCGGGGAGATCGAGATCACCGGTGTGGATCCGGTGGTTCTGGTAGAACCGTTAAAGGCACTCCGAAAAATGGGAGCCGGGATCCGGATATCCGGGGCGACCGGACCGAAAGCCAGGATCGGTATGGTGATGGAACGGCGTCCGGCCGGGGTCGAGATCGACACCGGGCCATACCCGGGATTTCCGACGGATCTTCAGTCTGTCTTTCTCGCCGTGGAGGCAGCGGGAAGCGGGGAGAGCCGGTTTAAAGAGACCGTGTATGAGGCACGGTTTGAGGCGGCGATGCGGCTTGCAGCCTTTGGGGCCGACGTATCGCTCCATAAAGATACAGCCATAATAAGAGGAAGATATCCTCTTGTTCCGGGAATTGCGGAGACGCCGGATCTTCGCGGCGGGGCGGCGCTTCTAGTGGCGGCCCTGGCGGCGGACGGACTCAGTGTGATCTCGGACAGTGGACATTTAAAGCGCGGGTACGAGGATATCGGAAGAGATTTGAGAAAGCTTGGGGCAGACATAGAGGAAGATGAGCTGTGATGATCGTGGCAATGGATTTTTTGCTCCAGACCAGAGTCTTCCGGTGATCAGTGTGTCAGGTGCGCGGGTCCCAATGATGTTACGTGAGAACAAGTGATCAGATAACAGGTGAAGAGAAAATGTTATTTAGAAGAAGAGGTCTTGGATTTGGAAGACGCGGCTTCAATTTCCATTTCGGGAGAAGAAGCAGCAACGGATTTGGAATGTACAACAGGAGAGGAGGAAGAAAGACGGGGATCATCATTGGAGTGTTCCTGGCGATTCTCGTCATTCTTCTCGTTCTTGTCTTTTCGATACGGATCAAGGATGTGGAAGTGAGCGGAAATAAGCAGTATACGAAGGAACAGATCGAGTCGCTCTTATTTGACGGCAAGTGGTCCAGAAATTCCGCGTTCTGCTATTATCAGAACCGGTTTAAGGAGCACAAGTCCATTCCGTTTATCGAGGAATATAAGATCAATTTCAAGAGCCCCACAAAGGTGGAGGTCGTTGTGTTTGAGAAGAGCGTTGTGGGCTGCGTCTCCTACATGAGCAGCTACATGTACTTCGATAAGGATGGAATCATTGTGGAGAGCTCTTCCGAGCAGCTTCCGGGCGTTCCGGTGATCACTGGTCTCGAGTTCGGACATATCGTCCTGCACCAGCCGCTTCCGGTGGCGGATCAGGATATTTTCGGCGAGATCTTAAACCTGACCCAGGTGCTGAATGTCAGCGATATCCAGGTGGACAAGATCAACTATAACAGCTACAATGAGGCGGAGCTTGTGATGGGGGACATCACGGTGGAGCTTGGAAATTCGGATAGCCTTGACGGAAAGATCGCGGAGCTTCACGATATCATGACGGAGCTCACAGGACTTTCGGGTACGCTGTATCTGGATACCTATGACGAGACGAATTCCAGCCCGACGTACCGTTTTGTGAAGAAGAATTAGAGTAACGATTCATCAGGTCTGCGCACTTGCTGCGCTGACCGTAAGAAAGCTTAGGCCGGGGACAGCGGAAAATCAGTGTTTTTTTCAAAAAAACCATAAATTTAAGGTTGATATTTTTCAAAAAATCAAATATGATATATGTTAGATTAACTTGGGATTTTTATGACCATGCTAATACAGATGTAATAGATTGATAGATATTAAAGGAGGAGACATTCTTGTTAGAGATTAAGATAAACGAGGCAGAGAATGCCGCAAGAATTCTTGTGATCGGTGTCGGCGGTGCCGGAAATAACGCGGTAAACCGCATGGTAGAAGAAAATATTATGGGCGTTGAGTTTATCGGTATCAACACAGATAAACAGGCGCTTCAGTTCTGTAAAGCTCCGACTGCCATGCAGATCGGTGAGAAGCTCACAAAGGGACTCGGCGCAGGCGCAAAGCCGGAGATCGGCGAGAAGGCAGCTGAGGAGAGCCAGGAGGAGATCTCCCAGGCACTTAAGGGCGCAGATATGGTATTCGTTACCTGTGGTATGGGAGGCGGAACCGGTACCGGTGCAGCTCCGGTGATCGCTCAGATCGCAAAAGACATGGGAATTCTTACAGTCGGCGTTGTAACAAAGCCGTTCCGCTTCGAAGCCAGACAGAGAATGAACAACGCGTTAAAGGGAATCGAGAACTTAAAGAACGCAGTGGATACTCTGATCGTGATCCCAAACGACCGTCTCCTTGAGATCGTTGACAGACGGACAACCATGCCGGATGCATTAAAGAAAGCCGATGAGGTTCTTCTCCAGGCAGTACAGGGAATCACAGACCTGATCAATGTTCCGGGTCTTATCAACCTTGACTTCGCTGATGTTCAGACTGTTATGACAGATAAGGGCATCGCTCATATCGGTATTGGTAAGGCGAAGGGCGACGAGAAGGCACTTGAGGCTGTTAAGCAGGCTGTATCCAGCCCGCTTCTTGAGACAACCATCGAGGGTGCTTCCCACGTTATCATCAACATTTCCGGCGACATCAGCCTGATCGAGGCAAACGAGGCTGCTGGCTATGTTCAGGAGCTTGCAGGCGATGACGCTAACATCATCTTCGGCGCTATGTACGATGAGAATGCGGAGGACGAGGTAACGATCACAGTTATCGCTACAGGCCTTGACGCACACGGTGCAAACACACCGGTTGAGCGCGCAATGAAGGATTTCACAAACTACAAGACAAAGGTACCGGCTCAGCAGGCCCCGGTTCAGAGAACTGCTCCGTCCGTAAAGACTCCGTCTGAGGCAGCAGCTACAACAGAGACTTCCGCACCGAAGTACAACATCCCGACTGGAAATGCCCCGGTTTACCGTCCGGCACAGCGCGGCGAGACCCAGATCAATATCCCGGATTTCTTAAAGAACCGCAGATAAGATTCTGAGGACGGACAAGCCGTATTGGAATTTAATTTATGAACATATTGAGACCTGGAAGAGAGAAATCTTTTCCAGGTCTTTTTGTGTAATAGGAAATTCCGAGGAATTCCCTATTACACAAAAGGCACTAACGTGCCAATGATGCGCACTCGCGCGAAATATTTCTGAAATTTCACCGCAGATCGCGACAAAAATTGTCCAGATCTGCTCTCTTTTTGTTCTTCTTTTTTCGTGTATTCCGCAAATGTCTGCGGAAATCTCTGATCTTCATGAAAAAACAGGAGAGATTCTGTTAAAACGACCCGATGGGTTTTCAAATTTCTCGTCCCTGCTTTGACAAATTTTGGAGAGAAAGACAGGTATACTATGGGAAAACATCAGAAAGGGATGCCAGGGAAAGGAGGAAGTCCGGTGGAGTATGATTGGTACGCCGATCTCTTTTTTCTGGAGGAGGTGTACCGGGATGTTTTGATCTTATGGCTGGCGGCGGTGCTTATGAGAAGGCGGGCAGAGGCCTTGAGACTTCTGGGCGCCGGGATCGCCGGGGGACTCTGCAGTACTGGAAGCGTTTATCTGGAACTTATGGGAAGATGTCCTGCAGGCGGACAGCCGGTATTCGCTGGGATATGGGAAGTTTGGAAACTGCTGGTGACAGGATTTTTGATGATCTGGATCGCTTTTCCGGGAAAACAGACCATGCGCCAGGAGAAAAGGAATGCTTCTGCAGATAGAGGAGATTCCTGGATGAAAGTTTTGAAGTGGCGCGGGAAGGAACTGGGAGTCCTGGTCTTATCCGCAGGGATTTTGCAGAGTGGGCTGGCGATTCTGCGGGAGCGGTGTTTTCTTACAGGCTGGAAAAGTCTGATGTTTATGGGATTTTTCTGTATGGGAGTTCGTTTCTTGGCGGTAGCTCTTGTGAGGCGGCCGATGATCGGGAAAACACGGTATCAGGTCCGTCTTTTCTTAAATGAAAAGTCGAAGGAGTTCACGGCGATGGCGGATTCAGGGAATCGGCTCGTGGAGCCTGTGACGGGAAAGCCGGTGAGCATTATCGCGGCGGCGGATGCGAAAGAGTTCTTAGGCGAGAAGGCGGGAGTCCTTATGATCCCATACCGGGCTGTCGGAACGGAAAATGGAATGCTGCCGGGAGTTCTCTTTGACCGGATGGAGGTCATGTCCGAAGAGTGCGGGAGTATCCGGATCGAGCGTCCGATCGTGGCGATTTCGAAGGAACCTCTGTTTTTCGGGAAGGATTTTACGATGATACTGCCGGAGTGTCTGGTGTCAGGGGAAAATGTGCCTGTGGCAATAGGGGATTGACATGAAGTCTGAACGACGATGTGTGAAAAAATAACTGTGAAGGTGACTAACAGTTAGAAAAAGGAGAGAATGAGTATGATTATGAGAATTTCTATGCCAAACCGGTTCCGCCTCAAAAAAGTGATGGGGTTCCGCACGATGATTCGTCCGGAGCGGGGGGAGATCCATTATATTGGAGGTGCGGATATTCTTCCGGCTCCGCTGTCACTGAAGGAGGAGACTGAGGCGTTAAATAAGTTTGGAACCGAAGAGGAGAAAGAGGCAAAGGCAGAGTTGATCGAGCACAATCTCCGCCTGGTTGTCTACATAGCAAAGAAATTTGACAATACCAGCGTTGGCGTAGAGGACCTGATCTCCATCGGGACCATTGGACTCATCAAGGCCATCAACACCTTTAACCCGACGAAAAATATCAAGCTGGCGACCTATGCGTCCAGATGTATTGAGAATGAGATCCTGATGTATCTTCGTAGGACCAGCAAGATGAAGCTTGAGGTTTCCATCGATGAGCCGTTAAACGTGGACTGGGACGGGAATGAGCTTCTGCTGTCGGATATTCTCGGGACGGAGGAGGATGTGATCTATAAAGACATGGAGGATGAGGTGGAAAAAGACCTTCTTAAGAATGCGGTGAGCCGCTTAAGCCCGAGGGAGAGAAAAATCGTGGAGCTGCGCTATGGTCTGAAGCGCCGGGATGGGGCGGAGATGACGCAGAAAGAGGTGGCGGATCTCATGGGGATCTCCCAGTCATATATTTCGAGGTTGGAGAAGAAGATCATGATGAGGCTGAAGAAGGAAATCGTGAAATTTGAATAAGAAAATTAAAAAGACTGCCCGGCTGATGAATCAGGTTCATCGGTCAGACAGTCTTTTAAATTATTCCTGATCGTATAGCTTCGTATACAGCGTCTCACAGAGCGAATCCGCATAGGACTGGTCAGGGATGTCGCGGCCGGTGATGAGGAAATCCTGGATCAGCTCGAAGCGCTTGAGACTCAGTTCCTCGCCGGAGAGGTCCGGGTCTTCCATCAGAAGCTGCTCATCCAGCTCTTTTGCGGAGTAATTCTTTAAGAACCAATCGATGATCTCCTGGGTCTGGCGTTTTTCATCGTCGGCTTCCACCTTTAACTCGGCAGCGCGCTTCCTTGAGGAGACTGCAACGACAAAGCTGCCGATGGCGAGAACAACGAGAACGCCCTCAAACATATATTTCTGGAATCCTGCCATTGGGAGATGGAAAATTCCCAGAAGGCAGAGTGCCGCGCCGATGGCAAGTACCCCGCCGACTAAGAAGAACGCGGATGCGGAGGAACTCATGTCATCGTAGCGCTGGCCCTTATCCACGTAGGCGTGGACCGGCTCAGCGGCCGGGGAAGACTTCTCGGGTGGATTATCCCCGGAGAACTCCGTATCAGTCCCTTCACCGGAAAACGGATCCATCTCCTGCGCCATGGCGGCAAGCTGTTCTTCCTGTTCCTTCTTTTTCATGGCTTCCGCCACTTCTTTTGATTCCACGAGGGGACCGCCGCAATCGCTGCAGACTTTGATTCCCTCGACAAATTCCATATCGCATTTCGGACAATAAGGCATAATCTGTACCTCCATATTAAAAATACATTGCATATTACGGTCTGCGCTTTCACACTAAGCGCTGCTTTGCGGCTGCCGTAATCCGCTTCGCCGCTCGTGCCAAACATGCGAGCATGCTTTTCACTCACTTACTGCTCAGCATATCATAAATTTTCTATTTCGTCCACAGTTTGGGCAGTTTTGCACTTCCATTTAGGTAGGAAATCGGTTAAAATAGGAGCGAGTCCTGTCCGTATGGAATGGAGAGAAAGAGGGCGGACGAAAGAGAAACAGAAAGGGGCAGTTTTGTATGAAAATTGCAGTTGTAACAGACAGCAACAGCGGAATCACCCAGGCTCAGGCAAAAGAGATGGGAGTTGCGGTTCTGCCAATGCCGTTTATGATAGATGGAGAAACATATTACGAAGATATCACACTGACACGGGAGCAGTTCTACCAGAGATTAAAGGACAATGCTGATATCGCTACCTCCCAGCCCACACCAGATTCCATCCTGAAGATGTGGGACAAGCTCTTAAAAGAGTATGACCAGATCATCCATATCCCGATGTCCTCCGGACTTTCCGGATCCTGCTCTACAGCGATGATGCTGGCGGGAGAGGATGAGTACGAGGGAAAAGTGTTCGTCGTTGACAATCGACGGATCTCCGTGACCCAGTATCAGTCTGTAAAGGACGCGCAGATGCTGGCAGCTATGGGGATGGACGGAACGCAGATCAAGAAGCGCCTGGAGGAGACTGCGGCTGATTCCGTCATCTTCATCACCGTCGATACCTTAAAATACCTGAAAAAGGGCGGCCGGATCACACCGGCTGCAGCGGCTCTCGGCACACTTTTAAAAATCAAGCCAATGCTGATCATTTTAGGTGAAAAGCTTGATTCCTTCGCGAAAGCCCGTACCATGAAGCAGGCAAAGACCATGATGATGAACGCGATCCAGAAAGAGCTGGACGGGAGGCTTCACGACAGTGAGTGCAGAAACTGCCATCTGGCAATCGCCCACACCGACAACGAGGAAGCAGCGCTGGAGTTTAAGAAAGAGGTCGAAGAGCGCTTCCCGAATGCTGATGTATACATGGCACCGCTTTCCTTAAGCATCGCGTGCCATATCGGACCGGGCAGCCTTGCTGTGACGGCAACGAGAAAGATGGAAGAGGAACATGAGAAAAATTAGGGAAAGGATCCGGAAAATTTACCGGAAGCATACGCCGAGCGTCAAGGTTCCCCTGATCATCCTGATGGTGATGTTCTGTATGATCCCGCTTCTCGTGGAGAGCCGGATCCTTGCCAGTTCCTCAAGACAGAGTCAGGTGGAGCGCCGGATCATTGATGTCCAGAACCAGTGTCAGATCCTGAGCAATAAGATGTCAAGAACTGGATATCTCACAAACTCGGTGGTGGACAACGCCGCCATCGATACGGAGCTCTCCCTGCTCTCGGATATCTTCAGCGGACGGATCCTGATCGTAAACTCCGGGTTTAAGATCGTAGAGGATACGTTTTCTCTCTCGAAGGGAAAGACATTGATTTCCAATGAGGTGATCAGGTGCTTCCAGGGTGAGAATACGAGCCGGTATGACAGCCTGAAACACTATTTCGTCCTGGCAATCCCAATTCCGGAGTTTGAGCAGGAGACGGGAACCATCACAACGGGAAAGACTGCGGGCGTGATGATCGTGACAGCGTCGACGGAGAGCATGTACAGTCTGGAGGACAGTCTGAATGATAAGGCATCCCTGTACGAGATGATGATCTTCGTGATCCTGCTGATCCTTGCGGTCCTCTCGGTCCATTTTATCATGAATCCCTTTGGAAGCCTGATCGCGTCGATCCGGCGTGTAGGTGAGGGAAACCTGGATGAGGATGTCAATGAGGAGGCGTACCGGGAGACAAAGCAGATCTCCGAGACCATCAATAAAACCCTGGAGAAGCTGAAGGCCGTGGACCAGTCGAGACAGGAGTTTGTTTCCAATGTCTCCCATGAGCTCAAGACTCCGATCACGTCGATCCGTGTCCTTGCGGATTCCCTGATGGGAATGGAGGACACGCCGAAAGAACTTTACCAGGAATTCATGCACGATATCTCCGATGAGATCGACCGTGAGAGTAAGATCATCGACGATCTTCTGACTCTGGTCCGCATGGACAAGGCGTCCTCGGGACTTTCCTGCAGCCAGGTCCAGATCAACGGACTGATCGAGATGGTCTTAAAACGCCTGCGTCCCATCGCCAGAAAGCGGAATATCGAGCTGATCTTCGAGAGTAAGCGCGATGTCTCAGCGGATATTGACGAGGTGAAATTCTCCCTGGCGGTGAATAACTTGGTGGAGAATGCGGTCAAATATAATAAGGAAGACGGATGGGTCCGGGTCACACTGGATGCCGACCACAAGTTCTTCTATTTAAAGGTTGCGGATTCCGGAATCGGTATTCCTGCGGAGTTTAAGGAGCGCGTGTTCGAACGCTTCTACCGCGTGGACAAGGCGAGATCCAGAGAGACCGGCGGAACAGGGCTTGGACTTGCGATCACGAAAAGTGTGGTCCTGATGCATCACGGCGCGATCCGTGTGGACAGTGTCGAGGGCGAGGGAAGTACCTTTATGGTGCGGATCCCGTTGATCTATATTCCGTAGGAGGGAGAAAAATGAAGAAATTTAGGATGTTTCGGGTGTTTTTTCTCCTCTTCGCGGTCCTGTTCGCCTTAAGCGGCTGTACGGGAAAGACGACCGTGGAGCAGAGCGGAAATGCCTATACGATCTACTATTTAAACACGTCCGGGATCCAGCTCGTTGGAAGCGAGTACCGGACGGAGACGACGGACCTGGATGCACTGGTCCGGGAACTTCGCGATAAGATGGGAAATGTGCCGGCGGATCTCGACTGTCAGAGAGCGCTACCGGAGCGGATCGAAAAGATCACCTACCGGATCGAGGGGAATGTTCTGTATTTATATGCAGATGCCAACTATGCGCTGATGAATTCGGTGCAGGAGATCCTGTGCCGGGCGGCGCTGACGAAAACACTGACCCAGATTCCGGATATCGAGTATCTGAGCATCTACTGCGCGGAGCAGCCGATCACGGACGCTGCGGGAAACCCGGTGGGAATGCTTTCCGCCTCTGATTTTGTGGACAGCATCCGCGATGTCAACTCCTTCGAGCGGACGGAGCTGACGCTGTATTTTGCCAATGAGGCGGGAGACCAGCTGGTGGAGGAAAAGCGGGAAGTTATGCAGAACAGCAATACATCCCTGGAGCGCCTCATCGTGGAACAGCTGATCGAAGGTCCTCAGGAGCTTGGACATTATGCGACGATCCCGTCAGATGTGAAGCTTTTGAATGTGTCCGTCAATGATTCGGTCTGCTCAATCAACCTTGACGCGGCGTTTTTAAACAGCACTCTGGATGTGGCGGCATATATTCCGATCTATTCCATCGTGGATTCCCTTGCGGAGCTCTCGACGGTGAGCCGTGTGCAGATCCGGATCAACGGATCCCAGGACGATGTGTTCCGGGACCAGATTCCGTTAAGCACGGTATTTGAACGAAATTACGATTATATCGTAGGAGGAAAAAACGATTAAAAGGCCTTTGCTGTGTGTGACAGGGGGATTGGTACTTGGAGAGGCACTGAACCTGTGGATCCCGGCAGAGCAGATGATTTTTGGACTGGCAGTCTGGCTGCTCTTTTTGGTGTGCGTGTTTGCCCGCCGGAAGAGCAGATATGGGCTGCCGGTCTTTCTTTTTGTGGCGGGAATGTCTGCCGGATGTCTTCGGATGGGAGCGGAGCAGGCGGTTTTCTCACGGGAGGAGGGATTTTTCCGGGAGGAACATGAGGATGGCGTGGTTCTTCAGGGAACTGTCCAGTCGGTGAAGGAGAAGGATGGGACGCTGGAGGTCGTGCTTAGGGATTGCGCAATGGAAGGTAAAGATGGGGAGTCTGGTGAGAAGCTTCGAAGAGTTTTATGTTATCTGGATGTGAATAAAACAGGGGAAGCAGCTGAGGCGGTTTCGAAGCAAAAACCATCACCCGCTGTCGGTGAGAAAATCCGAGTCTTCGGAGAGGGAAAAGCGACAGATCCGGCGAGAAATCCTGGGGCGTTTGACTACCGTCTGTATTGCAGGTCCCGCGGAATTTCCGGGATCATCTATGTGGAGGGATATACGGTGACTGGCGGGAAGGTACATGTATTTTCGGACAGCCTGTACCGGATCCGGAGGTGCTTTTCTGAGCAGTTAAAGGCGATCGCTCTCCCGGAGGACGCTGGAATTCTGTCGGCGGTTCTCTTTGGGGAGAAGGATGATCTGGACAGTGAAATTTATGAACTTTACCGGAAGAATGGGATATCCCACCTCCTTGCCATCAGCGGGCTTCATGTCTCCATTGTGGGGCTGGGAATCTGGAAGATTTTCAGGAAAGGCGGGGCGGGGTTCTGGATCTCCGGGATCTTCGCAGGGGGATTTCTCTGCGCCTACGGCATGATGGTGGGCAGCGGCGCGTCTGTGGCCCGGGCGGTGTCAATGGCAGGGCTCTCCTTTCTCGCGGCGGCCGTAGGGCGGACATACGATCTTCCGACGGCAATGTGTATTCCGGCGGCAGGATTGCTGCTTGCCCATCCGTATCTGCTGTCCCAGGCGTCCTTTCAGCTGTCCTTTCTTGCGGTGACATCACTGATCTATCCCGGCAGGCTTTTTTCTTCGCGGGGGGAAAAGCTTTTTACGGATGAAAAAATATCTGCGGCAGCGTCCGCGTTCTTTACAAGTCTTTCGATCCAGGTGGTGACAGCGCCGGTCATTCTCTGGCATTCTTTTGGGATACCGGTCTACGGGGTGTTCTTAAATCTAATTGTGATCCCGCTTATGACGTATGTGGTCATATCGGGATTTCTTGGACTAGGTCTGTCTTTTTTATCAGAATCGGTTGGGGGTGCGATGCTTGGAGGCGCGCATTATATTTTGAAATTTTATGAGGTGATATGTAATTGGACAGGGGAGCTTCCGGGGGCAGAGCTGGTGCTGGGGCAGCCGGAAATATGGAAAATTGGGTGTTATTATGGATTGATGATATTCGGAGCAGTTGTTTATGAGAGGGGGATGGAGATTGCGGAAAATAAAAAACATCGCCTGGTGTTATTATGCGCCGCCTGGCTTGCGGCATTTCTTTTCCTGCTTCCATCCCGCCAAACCGGACTCTCTGCCACATTCCTCGACGTAGGCCAGGGCGACGGAATCGTTCTGCGCTCCGAATCCCATACGATCCTGGTGGACTGCGGCAGCAGCCAGCAGAAATCCATCGGAGAGAAGGTTCTGGTGCCGTATCTTAAGAGCCAGGGGGTGACGCGTCTGGATCTTGCGGTCATGACCCACGGGGACCAGGATCACATGAACGGGATCCGGTATCTTCTGGAACACCCGGAATCGGGAATCCGGGTGGGAGGTCTCATGATGCCGGAGGCGGGAAAGGATGAGATCTACGGGAAGATGGCGGAGCTTGCGAAAAAGCGGGATGTTCCTGTTTTTTATGCCCAAAAGGGAGATATATGGAATAACTTTCCGGGAAAAGGAATGTCCATGGAATGCCTGTCGCCGGATGGCGGAACAGAGTTCACGGACCGGAATGAGGAATCCCTGGTGTTCCGCCTGACCTACGGACGTTTTTCCATGCTCCTCACGGGAGATATGGAGACATCCGGGGAGGAAACACTTTTGACTTCCGGCGTTCTGACTCCGGTGACGATCTTAAAAGCCGGACATCACGGTTCCGCCACCTCATCCAGCGAAGAGTTTATAGAAAAACTGTCCCCATCCGTGACGATCCTCTCCTACGGAAGAAAGAACCGGTACGGACATCCTGCGGAGAAAGTCCGGGAGCGGCTTTTAGAACATGGATCAAAGATCTATGAAACAGGCCTTTCCGGCGCTGTCATGGTCCGGACAGATGGAAAGAAACTCAAAATAAAAACGATGCTTCCGCTTGACACAGACTGACCGTGCTTTACATCGGAAGGAAAAGTTTTAACTTCCGCTTACAAGGATTTTACAAAAAGTCCGTTTTGCATTTTACATCGCGTTTCTATAATAAGAGGAAAAAACATGAAATCCAGTAAAATTAAAACAATTGCAGGCCGGATCCTCTTTTTCATCGCAGTGTGCTTCATATTCATTATGCCGATTTTAAGTTTCCTTCGGATGAGCCTGACGACCGACGGAGGCTTTGGTCTGCAAAACTATGTGGACATGCTGCATGAGGAGAGGACGGCGAAGGCGGTCCGGAATACGCTTATCATATCCACTGCGTCAACAGTCATCGCGGTGGCGGCGGGAAGCTTTTTTGTATTCTTAACCGCCTATACGAATGTAAAGAGAAAGAAACTCTTAGAACTTCTGGTCCTCGCGCCGTATATCATCCCGTCCTACATTATCACACTGTCCTGGAGCAGCCCAGCGGCGATGTCCGCAGCGATCGTCTTCATTGTATTCTTCGTGTACAGCCTGGTGGTGCTCGTGAAGAAAAAGGATGAGGAGGACGCGAAGCGCCCGAAGGCGCAGCTTGACCAGTGTTCGTATATCTGATAAAATTAGAAAAGTTTCAAAATGATACCAATAAGACAGTTTACGGAGGCGGCTATGCAGACTTTAAACCAGGATATTAAGGATAAGACATTTAGGAGAGTCTATTTGCTGTTTGGGGATGAGCCGTTTCTTGTGAACAGTTATAAAAAGCGTCTCCGGGAGGCGATCGCCGGGGATGACACGATGAATTATAATTATTTTGAGGGCAAGGGACAGGATGTGAAAGAGATCATTAGTCTCGCGGACACCATGCCTTTTTTTGCTGAGCGGAGACTTGTGCTGATCGATGGCAGCGGATTTTTTAAGAGCAGTGCGCCGGAGGAGCTTGTGAATTATATCCCGGAGATCCCGGAGTCTACATGTATGGTGTTTGTGGAGAATGAGGTCGACAAGAGGAATAAGCTCTACAAGAAGGTGAAGGACAACGGGTATGCAGCGGAATTAAAGAAGCAGGACGCGGACCAGCTGATGCGCTGGGCAGCGGGGATCCTTTCGAAGGACGGGAAGAAGATCACGCGCCAGGTCATGGAGTATTTTATGGAGCGGACCGGGGATGACATGGAGAATATCAGGATGGAGCTGGAGAAGCTGATCTGCTATACCATGGGGCGCGAGGTGATCACGAAGGAGGACGTGGAGGCGGTCGGGACGGTCCATGTGACGAACCGGATCTTTGAGATGGTGACGGCGATCGTGGCGGGGAATACGAGGAAGGCGATGGATCTCTATGAGGATCTTCTGACTCTGAAGGAGCCGCCGATGCGGATCATGTTTTTGATCGCGAAGCAGTTTAACCAGCTTCTGCAGGTGAAGGAATTGGCGGGGAAGGGGGCGCAGAAGAGTGAGATCGCGTCCAGGGTGAAGGTACCGCCGTTTGTGGCGGGGAAGCTGATGGCGCAGGCGAGGGCGTTTACGAGGGAGCAGATTCTTTCTTATGTGGAGTTTTGTGTGGAATCGGAGGAGGCTGTGAAAACCGGTCGACTCTCGGATCGGTTGGCGGTGGAGTTGCTGATTGCGAAGAAGTATGAGTAAGGTTGGATCAACTTGGCAAAAGGACGCGCAGGCCTGGCTTCGGATTCGGGTGCTGGTGGATTTCAGGGGCGGTTCCTCTAGGCTTGCAGAAAAATGCTAAGGGCGGAGAAAAGGTGACACAACTCGCTGCGCTCAGACAAGTGTCACCTTTCCTCCAACGCATTTTCCTGCGAGCCAAGAGGAAGCCAGAGCCCCCGCAATCAGGCATCCGGGTCCGAAGGCAGGCCTGCGCTGGGGGTTGGATGGAGCTGGGTACATTGACCGGTGCTGGAGCTGGATCCGATAAGAAAGATCGAGCAGGAGTCTCCGAACCTGCTGGGTACATTGACCGGTGCTGAGATATAAAAAAGAACCGCTGTTTCTGACACACCTCGGAAACAGCGGTTCTTTTTATTTATGCGTAATAATCCAGTTCGATGATAAATTAAGCCATTGCGCTTACAGCTTTAGCCAAACGGGATACTTTTCTGGAAGCGGTATTCTTGTGATATACGCCCTTGGAAGTAGCCTTATCGATTTCGCTTGTAGCAGCAAGAAGTGCAGCCTGTGCAGCAGCCTTGTCACCAGCAGTAATTGCAGCCTCTACCTTCTTAACGAAAGTTTTCACTTTGGATCTGATTGCTTTGTTTCTAGCAGCTCTTGTCTCTGCTACTACGATTCTTTTCTTTGCAGATTTGATGTTAGCCAATCTGTACACCTCCATATTATTTTAAAAAATTATCTCTGTTTGTTTTGCATCAAAGCCTGGACACGGACAGTTCAATGTAAACATACTATTACATTCTAGCGAATATTTCCCGGTATGTCAATACATAAATTGCTTTTTTGCGAGAAAAATAAGGAGAAAGTTGAGATAGGAGGCGTGTTTATGAGACAGGCGGATGTGGAGTTTACGGTGAGGACGGATCTGGCGCTGGAGGAGAGAGAGAAGGTGCAGGGGAGTGAGATTCCGGGGATCCGGGTGCGGGAGTGGGAGAAGGAGGAGACTGGGATCCGGGTGACGGAGGTCGCGGTGTGTGATGAGAGAGGAGAGAAGGCGCTGGGAAAGCCGGTGGGGATGTATTTGACGGTGGAGGCGGCTTCGCTGGCGAAGAAGGATGATGATTATCACAGGGAGGTCTCGGAGGAGTTGGCGGGGCTTTTGCGGGGGATGCTAAAGGAGCATGGGCTTGAGACGGAGAAGATGGGGCGGCCGGTGAGAACTCTGGTCGTTGGCCTGGGAAATCCGGAGGCGACGCCGGATGCTTTGGGACCGAAGGTTTTGGAGCATCTTCAGGCGACGAGGCATCTGGAGCTGGAGTATGGGACGGATTTTTGCAGGAAGCACGGGTATCCGGTCTTAAGCGGGATCACGCCGGGGGTCATGGCGCAGACGGGGATGGAGACGGCGGAGATCGTGAAAGGCATTGTGCAGGAGACGGAGCCGGATGCAGTGATCGTTGTGGATGCGTTGGCGGCGAGAAGTGCCGGGAGACTGGGAGTCACGGTGCAGCTATCCGATACGGGGATCCAGCCGGGATCCGGGGTCGGGAATCACCGGAGCGGGCTGACGGAGGAGACACTGGGGATTCCTGTGTTTGCGATCGGGATCCCGATGGTCGTCGGGGCGGCGGCGATCGTGTATGATACGGTTGGGGCGATGACGGAGGTGTTGAGGGAGAAGATAGGGTGTGATGTTTTGGAAAAAGATGATGAGGTAATGGAAGCGGAGGACTCGGACAGGGATCGAAATGGTGAAAAGAAAAGAAAATCCGGAGAGAAGAAGCTGGAAATTCTTCGGGTAGAAGAATCTTATGAGCTTGTTAAGGAACTTTTAAAGCCGGACCTCGGTCCCATGTATGTGACGCCCCATGATATTGATGAGCGGGTGGATTTTCTGAGCTTTACGATCTCGGAGGCGATCCATGAGGCGTTGTTCAGAACTGCATAGATTTGCGTGATATATGTGAAAAACTCTGCATTTTTTATTCGGAAATGGCTGTTGGTGCCTGGCTGATATGGTTCGGATTTTGCGGCGGCAGTATGGTTGCGCAGGTACTGAATAACCGCATATTCACATAAACTGTAAAGAAACGGCGAATCAGGCGGCAGATATGAGGCGGAGATGGTACTATTTTAAGCGGATGCTTCAGGCGGACCGCCTGTTTGTTGCGCAGATGATCGGAAATATCATCAGGATGATCCAGTATGCCGGGCGGTGGATCGTGTTGGCGGTGGTCTGCGTGGCGGCGCTGTATCTCGGACGTGGGTTGTGTGCGGGCGCATGGAAGGATTTCTATGAAAATTACGCGGTGCGGATCGCGGATGATGTGATGCGGGGATTTCTTCCGGCGTGGAAGGAGGATGAGGGTACGGCTTTTTATCTGGAGAGCAGAAAAAATGGCAGCAGGCGGACAAAGGAGTATGAGGAGATATTTGGGATCGAGAATGAGAATGGGGTACTGCGGGCAGAATGGATCGCAGACAGGGAACAAAATCAGGGAGCTTACGGAGATGATCGTAGGAAGAATGCATGGGGAAGCGGAAATGCGGATGAAAATGCACAAGACAGAGCAAAAACAGAAAGTTCAGAAGAATGGGGGAATTCGGGAAAAAGCGGAACTGGAGAAAACGGATCATCCCAGAATGAAAAGACGACACTCGCAGGCCTGCTCGCAGCAGGAACCTTCAACACCGGAAATTCCGGCATCATTTTAGAAAAACTCAACGATTACGACTACCTGATGAAAAAATTCTACAACGTCCACCCCACAACAACGGCGGGCCGGGACCTGATGCGGGCGGAGAATTTCCTCGCCGCGGACCTTTCCATCGAAAAAAACGCCGACATCCCCCAGATCCTGATCTACCATACCCACTCCCAGGAGACCTACGCCGACTACCCGGAAAATTCGGAGGCGGACGTGATCCACCTCGGAGAGTGCCTGGCGAAGCTTCTCAGGGAAAAGGGGTACAACGTGTACCATGATGAGAGCGTCTACGATTACCGGAACGGAAAGCTGGACCGCAGTGCGGCGTATACCTACGCCCTCGACGGGATCTCTGGTCTCCTGCAGAAATACCCGTCTATCGAGGTGGTCTTGGATGTCCACCGGGACGGCGTCTCGGATGGGACGAGACTTGTGACGGAGATCGACGGGACGGAGACCGCGAAGATCATGTTCTTCAACGGGACATCCATGAGCCCGGACGGCCCCATCGAGTATCTTCCGAATCCAAATCTCAAGGAAAACCTGGCGTTCAGCTTCCAGATGCAGCTTCTGGCTGCTGGAAAATATCCGGGACTTACGCGAAAGATCTATTTAAAAGGCCTCCGCTATAACGAGCATGTCCGGGCGCGTTCCGCCCTCATCGAGGTGGGCGCCCAGACAAACACGTATGCGGAGGCGAAAGCGGCGATGATGCCGTTATCCGATCTCCTGGATCAGGTACTGACAGGAGAATAACAGAACATGGGAAGAGGTTACATATTGATCTTTTTCTCCCATTTTCCGGACATATAGTAGAGCTCTACGAGAACCGAAGCTACGATCCAGCCCACTGGATATCCGAATCCGACAACTGCGGCTGTATTGCAGATCGAGGTCGCGATATAGAGATAGATCTGGCGGAACAGGACAAAGGAGAACAGCATGATCAGCATCGGTGTCCTGGAATCTCCGGCTCCGCGCATCGCGCCCGCAACGACCTGGTTCGGGCAGCAGAATGCCAGCATGAACACGTTCATCCGGAGAAACATGGTTCCGTACCGGACAACGTCAGGCTCCTGGTTGAAGACTGCGACGAGCCGAGGCGCAAAGAGGAAAAGGATCCCAGCGCTGGCGAATGTAATGAGGAGTGCCAGCCGGAGAGCCACACCGGTTCCTTTTTTCGCGCGGGGCAGATTCCCGGCTCCCAGGTTCTGACTCATAAAGGTCGTGGATGCCTGTCCGATACTCTGCATCGGAAGGAAAACAAACTGGTCGATCTTTGAGTAGCTGCTCCATCCGGCCATGCAGCTGGATCCGAAGGTGTTGATATAGGACTGGACATACACGTTGGAAAATGATGTCAGTGACTGCTGAAATCCTGTCGGTAGTCCGACCATGAGGATCTGCCGGAAGATTTTTTTGTTGATCCGCAGGTCCTTCCAGGTCAGGCGGTAATTCTCCGTGCTTCTGGTGAGAACGATGAGCACGAGAATTGCGGAAACAAACTGGGAGATGATCGTCGCGTAGGCAACTCCCTCGATGGCCATGCCGAAGCCCACTACAAAAAGAAGGTCAAGGCCGATATTCATGACACTGGAGAGACAGAGGAAGTACAGCGGCCGCTTCGTATCGCCAACGGCACGCAGGATAGCACTTCCCATGTTGTATACAAGCAGACCGAAAACGCCGGAAAAATAGATCTTTAAGTATACGGAGGCGGACGGCAGGACATCATCCGGTGTGGACATAAATTTTAACATATAGGGGGCAACAAAGATTCCAAGACCTGTAAAAATGATCCCACAGATGAAGGTCACTGCCATCGTGGTCTCCACGGCAATGTGAAGCTTTTCGTCATCGTGGGCCCCATAGTACCGGCTGATGACGACACCGGCACCAACAGAGGTACCGGTAAAGAACATGACGATCATGTTGATGATGCTGGTGGTGGAACCTACGGCGGCGAGAGCATGGGAGCCGACAAAGTTTCCAACAACGAGACTGTCCACAGTGTTGTATAGCTGTTGAAAAAGGTTTCCGATCACGAGGGGAACCGCGAACATGATCAGGAGCTTTGTGATGGACCCTGAGGTCATGTCCATGGACTGCTGTTTTTTCCGAGTTTGATTCATATGTTATCTCCCGGGCAGCCATTCAGAAAACGCAGAACGGTCAAGGAATATACAGGATCTGCGAACATGAAGGATAGCTGCTGAAATGATAGAAAAGGTGGACGGGTGACGGGACGAAGAAAAGTCCTGAATATACGTGACAAAATGTTAATTAAAGTCTAAATCAGAATGGATAGAATGTCAATTGATTTTACAACACATAAAAGAATTGTAGTTACAGTTCAGCCATTACATCTTCTTGTTTTCATATTCATGAAAACAAGAAGCTTGGTGGTTCCACCATATGCTGATTTGGATGAAAAAGTGCTTATGCAAGCAAGCTTGCAACACACTTTCTCATTCAAACCAGCGCATGGCTGAACTGTAACGAATTGTAATTTGTCAGCTTTTTGTCTATTTTTTATCACATCCAAACCTCATACTACCGCTTGCGCGGAAACCTAAAAAATGCTATATTTAACATGATAAATTGCCATTTCTGTCCCCGAGGGAGAAATTCCTGTGTATAAAGGTATTTTCTGATGGACCGAACGATCAGGAGTAAAGATCTGGTGGTCCGACAAGCAGTGACAGAGAAATGGATCATATAAAGAAGAAATCATATAGAAGAGAGGAACATGAATGGTTCATTATTCCCAGGATAAAATCAGAAATTTCTGTATCATTGCCCATATCGACCACGGTAAATCCACGCTGGCGGACCGCATTATCGAGAAGACCGGTCTTTTAACCAGCCGTGAGATGCAGGCCCAGATCCTTGACAATATGGATCTTGAGAGAGAGCGCGGAATCACGATCAAATCCCAGGCAGTCCGCACGGTTTACAAGGCAAAGGACGGCGAGGAGTATATCTTTAATCTGATCGATACCCCAGGTCACGTTGACTTTAACTATGAGGTATCCCGAAGTCTTGCGGCGTGTGACGGTGCGATCCTTGTTGTAGATGCAGCTCAGGGCATTGAGGCCCAGACGCTTGCAAATGTGTATCTTGCCCTTGACCATGATCTTGATGTTGTCCCGGTCATCAATAAGATCGACCTTCCGAGCGCTGATCCTGACCGTGTGGCGGAGGAGATCGAGGACGTGATCGGACTTGAGGCTCACGACGCACCGAGGATCTCTGCAAAGATGGGACTCAATATCGAGGATGTTTTGGAAGCGATCGTCCATAAGATCCCGGCTCCGAAGGGGGATCCGGAGGCACCGCTTCAGGCGCTGATCTTTGACTCACTCTACGATTCCTACCGCGGTGTTATCGTATTCTGCCGTGTGAAAGAGGGAACCGTGAAGAAAGGCACCCCGATCCAGATGATGGCGACGGGAGCTTCCTACGATGTCGTTGAGGTCGGATATTTCGGCGCAGGCCAATTTATCCCCTGTGATGAGCTCCGGGCCGGCATGGTTGGATACATTACAGCCAGCATCAAGAATGTGAAAGATACCCGCGTGGGTGATACGGTGACGAACCGCTTAAATCCGTGCGCGGCCCCACTTCCGGGATATAAGAAGGTAACACCGATGGTGTACTGCGGACTCTATCCGGCGGATGGAGCGAAATATCCGGAGCTCCGTGATGCTTTAGAGAAGCTGCAGTTAAACGACGCGTCCCTGTTCTTTGAGCCGGAGACATCCATCGCACTGGGCTTCGGATTCCGCTGCGGATTCTTAGGGCTTTTACACCTGGAGATCATCCAGGAGCGCCTGGAGCGCGAGTATAACCTTGACCTCGTGACGACGGCACCGGGCGTTGTATACCGGATCCACAAGACGAACGGCGAGGTGATCGACCTCACGAACCCGTCCAACATGCCGGATCCGTCCGAAATCGAATATATGGAGGAGCCGATCGTCTCCGCAGAGATCATGGTGACTACAGAATTTGTGGGCGCGATCATGCAGTTATGCCAGGAACGCCGCGGCGTTTACCTCGGCATGGAATATATGGAAGAGACGCGTGCACTCTTAAAGTATGAGCTTCCGTTAAACGAGATCATCTACGACTTCTTTGACGCGCTGAAATCAAGATCCCGCGGTTACGCGTCCTTCGACTACGAGTTGAAGGGATACGAGCAGTCACAGCTTGTAAAACTCGATATCCTGATCAATAAGGAAACTGTGGATGCCCTTTCCTTCATCGTGTTTGAGGGATCCGCTTACGAGCGCGGCAGAAAGATGTGCGAAAAGCTGAAGGATGAGATCCCGAAGCATTTATTCGAGATTCCGATCCAGGCTGCTGTGGGTGGTAAGATCATTGCCCGTGAGACGGTGAGAGCCATGAGAAAGGATGTCCTCGCGAAGTGCTACGGCGGCGATATCTCCCGTAAGAAGAAGCTTCTCGAGAAGCAGAAGGAAGGCAAGAAGCGTATGCGCCAGGTCGGAAACGTGGAGATTCCGCAGAAGGCGTTTATGAGCGTTCTGAAGCTGGACGAGGAGTAAATTAAAATATTGATCCAGATAAAAAGTCCATTTCAGATCGTTCGAAGAAATGGACTTTTTTGCACATAGATGAGGAACTATTATGAAGCTTACAACATTATGCTACATTGAAAAAGATGACAAATACCTGATGATCCATCGTATCAAGAAGAAACACGACGTCAATAAAGACAAGTGGATCGGCATTGGCGGGAAGTTTGAGCGGGGGGAGAGCCCGGAGGACTGCATTTTAAGGGAGACGAAGGAGGAGACAGGCCTGACACTCACAAGCTATAGACTTCGGGGCGTTCTGACTTTCATGTACAATGATGATGATGCCGAAATGGAGTACATTTTCCTCTACACGGCAGACGGCTTTACAGGTGAGCTGGCAGACTGCAATGAGGGTACTCTGGAGTGGGTTCCTAAGACTGAGATCAACAGCCTGAACCTCTGGGAAGGCGACCGGATCTTCCATCGGCTTCTCGACGAGGAAGCACCGTTCTTCTCTTTGAAACTCCGCTACCAGGATGATCTCTTAAAGGAAGCGGTCCTGGACGGAAAACCGCTGGAGCTTCTTGATCTCCTCGATGAGAATGGAGAGCTGTCGGGGCAGGTGAGAGAGCGCACGCTGGTCCATCTCAACGGTGACTGGCACCGGACGAGCCATGTCTGGGTCGTAAGAAGACGGGGGGACGGCGGACATGACCTGCTTTTACAGAAGCGGAGCCGCGGGAAGGACTCCTTCGGGGGCTGCTACGATATCTCCAGCGCCGGGCATATTCCGGTGGGACAGGACTATCTGGAGTCGGCGCTCAGGGAGTTGAAGGAAGAGCTGGGAATTGCGGCAGAGCCGGAAGACCTGCGGCTTGTCGGGGTCCATGACGGACGCTATGAAGGCGAGTTCCATGGACGGATCTTTAAGAATCATGAGAAGAGTCATGTTTTTGCTTATGAAAAGCCGGTAGAGATCGAAAAACTCAAGCTTCAGAAAGAAGAAGTGGAGTCTGTGAAGTGGATGCGGATCGAGGATGTCCTGGCGGCGGTGAAAGCCCATGATCCGGGATACTGCCTGTTCGAGGACGAGATCGAGATGCTCAGTGAGGTTCTCGCATGAACGGGGGCATGGAATTATATCTGCACATGCCGTTCTGTGTGAGAAAATGCGCTTACTGCGACTTCCTTTCATTTCCGACGGACCAGGAGACCCAGAACCTGTACACGAGGCGGCTCAGGGAAGATATTGACGCCATGGGAAAAAAATACGGGGACATTCCGGTAGATACGATCTTTATCGGCGGCGGAACCCCGTCCGTGCCGGATTCGGCGCTGATTGTCGGGATCATGGAACATGTGCGGAAGGCGTTTCATGTGGCGGAAGGCGCGGAGATCTCCATGGAGGCGAACCCTGGAACCGTGACAAGGGAGAAACTCACAGATTACAGGCGGGCCGGGGTCAATCGAGCTTTGGACTCCAATCAGCAAATGACAGAGAGCTAAAGCTTCTCGGCCGGATCCATACCTGGGCGGAATTCCTGGAGAGCTTCCATCTGGCCCGGGAGTGCGGGTTCACGAACATCAATATCGACCTTATGTCAGCGTTGCCGGGACAGACCCGCGAGTCCTGGAAGGACACCTTAAAGCGGGTCACGGACCTGAATCCGGAACATATCTCGGCGTACAGCCTGATCATTGAGGATGGAACTCCTTTCGGTGAGAAGTACGGGAGCGAAGAGGGACGGAAACTTCTTCCCGACGAGGATTCCGAGAGGGAGATGTACCACGAGACGAAGCGGTTCCTGCGGGACTGTGGGTATGAGCGGTACGAGATCTCAAACTATGCGAAGCCGGGGAGAGCGTGCCGCCACAATATCGGTTATTGGACAGGCTTGCCCTACCTGGGACTGGGACTCGGGGCATCCTCCTACATGGACGGCTGTAGGTTTGCGGTCAATTCCGATATGAAGCAGTATCTGGAAGAAAAGCCGGGGATGTTTACGGATGTGGAAAAGCTCACGAAGAAAGACATGGAGGAGGAATTCTTCTATGTGGGACTACGGATGACAGCCGGGGTGTCCCTTCCGGAGTTTGAGCGAAGGTTCGGGGTGTCCGCAAAGGACGTTTATCCAGGGCTCATGGAAACGTTTGTGGCGGAAAAAGCAGCGGTATTTCAGGGCGACCGGTTCGTTCTGACGGATTATGGACTTGATGTGAGCAATTATATTATGGCGCAGTTTCTGCAGGACTAAAGATCCTGCGGAGACCGCGCTTTTTTTCAGCCGTAGTTTTCGATGTCAGAGATCCTGCGTGGAGTGAAAAAGGGCATGCATGCTGAGAAAAAACAAGTAGATCATAAGCGCAGCTTAAATGGTACAGAGGATAAAAAAGCAGAATACATATATAGATCATGTAAAAAAACATGGTAAAAGTGCATAAAACCACTATCAAAAACGGCAACAATGTGATATGATTTGTACAATCCAATGAAATGCATGGTTGTACATTTTGCACGGAGAGACTGTATCCAAAAAACAGGGGGATATTATTATGGCTAAGGAAATGATCGCAATGCTTCTTGCAGGCGGCCAGGGTTCAAGACTCTATGCACTGACACAGAAGCTTGCAAAACCGGCAGTCCCTTTCGGCGGGAAATACAGAATTATTGATTTTCCGCTCTCGAACTGCGTAAATTCCGGAATTGATACCGTGGGAATTCTGACCCAGTACCAGCCGATGGTACTGAATGAGTATATCGGAAACGGCCAGCCGTGGGACCTCGACCGTCTTTACGGTGGAGTACATGTACTGCCGCCGTATCAGAAGGCATCCGGTTCCGACTGGTATAAGGGAACCGCAAACGCAATCTATCAGAACATTCCGTTCATCGAGCGCTACGATCCGCAGTATGTGATCATCTTATCCGGTGATCAGATCTGCAAGCAGGATTACAGTGATTTCCTGCGCTTCCACAAGGAAAAAGGCGCAGAATTCAGTGTCGCGGTTATGGAAGTGCCGTGGGACGAGGCATCCCGTTTTGGTCTGATGGTGGCGGATGGGGACGACCGGATCACAGAGTTTCAGGAGAAACCGAAGAACCCGAAGTCGAATCTGGCTTCCATGGGAATCTATATCTTTAACTGGGATATTTTAAAGAAGTACCTGATCGAGGATGAGGCAGACCCGAATTCCGAGAATGATTTCGGAAACAACATCATTCCGAACCTCTTAAAAGACGGACGGAAGATGTACGCGTACCACTTTGCGGGATACTGGAAGGACGTTGGAACGATCTCATCCCTCTGGGAAGCAAATATGGAGGTTCTTGATCCGGAACACAGCGGGATCGATATCTTTGATGAAAACTGGAAGATCTACAGCCGGAACAGCGGTATGACCGGTCACAAGATCGGCTCCAACGCAGTCGTTGAGAATTCCATGATCACAGACGGATGCCGGATCGACGGAAGTATTAAGCATTCGATCCTGTTCTCCGGTGTCAGGGTAGAAAAGGGAGCGAAGATCGAAGATGCCGTTGTCATGGGCAAAACGGTCATAAAGGCCGGAGCTGTTGTAGAACACTGTATCGTCGCGGAAAATGTTGTGATCGGTGAAAATGCCGTTGTTGGATCCATGCCGAAGGGGGAAGAACACGGCGTTGCGACGATCGGTTCCGGAATCACCATCGGAAAGGGCGCAAAGATCGGCCCGAACGCCATGGTCAATAAAAATGTGGAGGATGGTGAAGAACAATGGTAAATTCCAATGCAAATGCGATCGGTATTATTTTTCCAAACAGTTATGATAATCTGGTGCCGGAGCTTGCGGGTGACCGCCTGATGGCATCGATCCCGTTTGCGGGACGTTACCGGATCATCGACTTCCTGCTTTCCAGTCTCGCAAACTGCGGGATCAGCAATATTGCCATCGTGGTCCGGGAGAATTATCATTCCCTGATGGACCATCTGGGCTCCGGACGAGCGTGGGATCTTCTCAGAAAAAACGGAGGCCTCAGTATTTTTCCGCCCTATGCGGAGAAAAATATGAAGGTCTACAGCGGACGCGTCGAGGCACTTGAGAGCATCCTTCCGTATCTGAAAAGCAAAAAAGAAAAGTATGTGATCATGATGGACGCCAATATCGCGGTGGATTTTGATTTCAACGCAATGTTAGCGGAACATATCGAGAGCGGTGCCGATGTGACGGTTGCCTACACAGAGCAGGAGATCCCGGCGGAACTGATCCGCGCAGGTTCCCACGGGGATATGTATTACACGTTAAAGCTTGATGACGGACGCGTGAGACGGATCTTTATGAATTCTGAAATGTGCGGAAAACAGAACCTCTCCATGAATATTTATATTATGGATAGAGAAGCACTGATCGATAAGATCCATGCGGCGTTTGTACGTGGATACTCCTGCTTCGAGCGTGATATCCTTGCACCGCGTCTTGAGAAGTACAATATCCGCGGATATAAATATGATGGATATTACGCGAGGATCTGCGGCTTAAAGAGCTACTTCGATGAGAATATGAAACTTCTCAATGATGAGAATCTGGACGCGCTGTTTACCGGCGGCCAGATCTACACAAAGATCCGTGATGACAACCCGACAAGATATATTAACGGATGTAAGACAAAAAATAACCTTGTGGCTGATGGCTGCGTGATCGAAGGCGATGTGGAGAACTGTGTTCTCTTCCGAGGCGTTAAGATCGCAAAGGGCGCAAAGATCAGAAACAGTGTCCTGATGCAGGATACGGTGGTGAAAGCAGGCGCACGGCTGGATTACGTTGTCACAGACAAGAACGTGACGATTGAGGTTGGCCAGGAGCTGAAGGGAACGGATACACAGCCGTTTTATGTGGCGAAGGGGCATACTGTTTAAAGATAGGAGCAAGCCTGTGAATTCAGGAGAGGTCCTGACTCACATAAGATATGTATAATTAAGAAAGGGAATCTTTCATGAGCATTTTCGCATGCTCAGGAGAGATTCCCTTTTTTGCCATGTAGCAGGAAGAATTTATTAGTGGATGTCCTTCCAGTCCTGTCATATATCGGGTGGAAACTCATATAACGGGGCAGATGAACTTAAGACTGGATCAGATAGACCTCAGACCGCTCAACGCCGTGATCTCTTGTTTCCGAATGTGTGTTGTAAAAAATATCGATATGTTTTCCTTTGACGCCGCCTCCGACGTCCTCAGCGATATACTCGACACCATCGATCAAAAGGTGGCTTCCAAGCGGAATGACCCGCGGGTCAACGGCTACGGTGCGGCTTGCGGTCGCCTGGGTTCCGGTCTTTGTGAGACGGCCGTAGCCCTCGGAGCAGCTTCTGCACGGGCAGTAAGCTGTGGTCTTAAATGTACCTAAGGAAACGAGGGTGGCATTTTTGATGATCTTTGTTGCGGTATTGTACTGGTAAGCTAACGGAAGTGCTGTGCCGTTCACGCTGAGCTTGATCATGTAGGTATCATCCGGGATGGAGGACCAGTCGATCATGATCTCAAAGCCGTGGGCACCGTTTCCGATGCCGCTTTCCTTTAAGTCATTGCGCTCGATATCAGCTTCGGCGGTCTCAGATAAAAGAGACTCGCCTGTATGGGAGTTGGCCACAGTGACGGTGACGGAGACCGGGGTATCCGGGGCAGCGGAGTTCCACGCCCATCCGGAAACCTTATTTCCATCGATGCTGTCCAGGTGGCCAGAGTTTTTCGGGGTACTTGCGAATGCACATACGGTGTTTAAGAGCATCGAAATGACGGTCAGTAAAACACAGATGGTCAATCTAAATTTCTTCATATAACAATCCTTTCTTTTTTTGTTTCATATCTATTACAAATTATATGCAGATGTGTAATAGAAATGTAACAATTTGGAAACAAGTATGTATTATACATAATTTTCCAAATTTGTCAAGTTTTTGGGTATTACTGCCAGGACGCAAACAGTCCCCCCATATGGCAGAAATGTTCTTAATGTGACGCAAAGCCCCCGGGATTCACAGGAAAATCCAGGGGAAAGCCGGGCGGATCCTGTAAAATCCTGGTAGAAAAAGGCGATGAAAAAAATAGTGAAAAAAATGTGAAAATTATCAAAAGCCCTTGACAAACAACACACTAAGTAATATAGTAACAACTGTAAATGTTAGCACTCCTCAATAAAGAGTGCTAATAAAGAAGAGGTGAGAGTTTTGGAACTGGATGAGAGAAAAGAAAAAATTTTAAAAGCGATTATCCAGACGTATCTGGAGACCGGTGAGCCGGTGGGATCCAGAACGATTTCCAAATACTCGGATCTGAAGCTCAGCTCCGCGACGATCCGAAATGAGATGTCTGATCTGGAAGAACTTGGCTACATCATTCAGCCGCATACCTCGGCGGGACGAATTCCTTCCGATAAAGGTTACCGCTTCTATGTTGACCAGATCATCAAGGAAAAAGATAGTCAGGTCGAGCATATGCAGGAACTGATGATCCAGCGGGTAGACCGCGTGGAACTGCTTCTGAAGCAGCTTGCAAAGGTTCTTGCCAACAATACGAACTATGCGACCCTGATCAGCGGACCGAGTTACAACCAGACAAAGTTAAAGTTTATCCAGCTCTCGAAGGTGGAGGAACACAAACTTCTGGTGGTAGTCGTTGTGGAAGGAAATATTATAAGAAACTCCTTTGTTACGATCGATGAGGAACTCAGTGACGAAGAGCTTCTGAATTTAAATATTCTTTTAAACAGCAGCCTGAACGGTCTGACGATCGAGGAGATCAACCTTGGCGTGATCGCAAAAATGAAAGAACAGGCCGGATCCCACAGAAGAGTGGTGGATCTGGTGCTGAATGAAGTCAGTGAAGTGATCCGGTCCCAGGACGAAGATCTCCAGATCTATACCAGCGGGGCAACCAATATTTTCAAATACCCGGAGCTTTCCGATACGGAAAAAGCGAGCCAGCTGATCGGTACTTTGGAACATAAAGAACTTCTCAGGGGACTGATCGACGGGCAGCAGCAGAATAAAACGGATGATCCGGACAATGAAATTCAGGTCTATATCGGAGATGAAACTCCGGTCCAGAGCATGAAAGACTGCAGCATCGTAACCGCAAATTATGCGCTCGGCGATGGGATGCGCGGAACGATCGGTATCGTGGGACCAAAACGAATGGACTACGAAAAAGTCGTATCGACCTTGAGATCGTTAGTTGCGCAGCTGAACGAAACGTTTAAAAATGAAAGGTGAAGAGAGCAGTGAAAGAGAAAGAGTTAGAAAAAGAGAAAACGGAAAAAGCCGTTTCTGAGGAAAAAGAAACCAAAGAGACAGCCGCTTCCGAAAAAGAAAATAAAGAGACGTCCGAAAAAGAGGAAAAAGCTTCTGAAAAGAAGAAAGATCCGAAGGACGAGAAGATCGATGAGTTAAATGACAAGCTCAAGAGATCCATGGCGGAGTTTGATAACTACCGCAAGAGAACGGACAAGGAAAAGTCCGCAATGTATGAGATCGGTGCGAAGGATGTAATCGAAAAGATCCTTCCGATCGTCGATAACTTTGAAAGAGGTCTTAATTCCATTCCGGAAGACGCGAAAGGATCCGCGTTTGCAGACGGAATGGAAAAGATATATAAGCAATTTGTAAAGACACTCGATGATATGGGCGTTAAGCCGATCGAGGCAGTCGGAAAACCGTTCGACCCGAACTTCCACAACGCAGTGATGCATGTGGAGGATGAGAATCTCGGCGAGAATGTTGTGGCAGTGGAACTCCAGAAGGGCTACACCTACAAGGATTCCATCGTTCGTCACAGCATGGTGCAGGTTGCAAACTAACATTGAAACAATGTGATCATCCGGCAGAGACTGCTGGACGACCACTCATTCCTAATATTCCAAATTTAGAGGAGGAAAATCATTATGAGTAAGATCATTGGTATTGACTTAGGTACAACAAACAGCTGTGTAGCCGTAATGGAAGGTG
>OGMW01000515.1_pt1 | contig 40799 bp, 40 predicted proteins | sample 1573281 | NCBI WGS metagenome assembly OGMW01 (sample SAMEA2581907, study PRJEB24529) | metagenome | biome: Human gut stool | place: China | collected 2011 | reverse complement strand
AAAGAAGCACGGAAACCGACAAGACCTCCCAAGGTGCGACCAAGCAACCTACAAGACACAAGCCAGCCCCGTGCTATATCAGCTCGTGCTACTTAATGTCTTGTTGCTATTTTATTCTCTCAATTCTTGGTCGCTTCTGGGAGGTTTAAACAGCAATCGATATGTTTTAATGAATATTTTACATAGGCATTTTTTCTCTTCTATTGAATTACAAAGTTAATCAAATCTTCTGATTTATCGTCAAATTATCAGATAATTATGTCAGCCACGGATTTTTGTACGGGTCATAATCGGTCTGAAAAGTCGATAGTTGCCAATCTGTCACAGGTTTGTTATCCTCCGCCAGTTTTCGGGGTATCTGAGGGTTTAGTCGTAATTTCGAAGCATCGTTCAGCCACTTCATCGATTCCTCGTGGTCTTTCAACCGTACCGCACTTACATTGTTTGGAGCAATCAACTTCGTGAGTTCATAGATAGCCAGTCGCACCATATGTTTTTTGATGTTGTAGTTGCGAGGGTCGTTCAAGGCTATGTTGTGCCCAACGATAGGCACATCGGCATTTACGTCCATTCCCGGGTAGAATACTTTGCTCTCATAGACCACGTATTCGTGACTTTCCAGCTCATAATTGTTGTAAGCCGAGTCATAGTCGGCAACAGCACCCCAACAGGGAGAGTCAAACGGATTGATATTATTATCAAATTCTTCGAGCGTCATCAACGTATAAAACGCACCGTTGAAAGAGACTACCTCCCAGAGATTATACTCAATCGGCAACCATTCAGTTGTCTCTTTCTCCAACCAGCCCACCGCCATCGGAATACGAATATCTCCGAACTTATAGCCATTGTCGGCTTTACAGATATATGCCACATCGTTGTAGGTCACAATGTCGCCCACGTAGTATGTTCCGAATTGGGAATATTGCGTAATTGGCTTTTCTTCGGGATTCAACGATACATATTCTTCCCAATAAATCAATGTCGAAGGCACTTTGTAGCCGCTTATTGAACGGATGACTTCGTAAATGCGTCCTTCCCAATAGATGAACGCACCCACAGGGAAAGTTATCCTACGGTCATGCTCGGCAATATATTTTCCCTTACTTAGCTCCTTTTCTATCTCGTAATTCTCGCTTAGGTTTTCAATGATGCTCATCTCGGCTGATTCTTCCGCCTGAGCAAATCGGTCGGAATTACCTCGTGTCATTTGCGCAAGGGCTTCGGCGGTAATCACGCCCAAGTAATCATTATCATTTAGAAATCGTCTATACATATTTGTTTTAGTAGTTAAATCCATTATACACTGCGGGAGTCGTTGCTATAATGCTTCCGTTGCTATCGCCACTTTTAAACTTATACCAGCTATCCCGCAAGTAGTAGCAAAGAAGGTAGTCCAAACAATCCGAAAGGTGTCCGTACTTCTCATATTTTACGCCTGTCTTCGGGTCTGTTACTTTTTGCTTGCACTTGGTACCATCCTCGTTTTTTAGTTGGTAAATCAAGTCTTCTGTCAGCTTTCGGCATTTCAGGTCTATCTCAATCGTCCAGCCGTTGTATCCGGTAAATAGCTCGTTTACAAATTCACATCTCGTAACTTGTGGTGGTTGCTTTCTCAGCAGCTTTAACTTTGGTCTGAGAACACCTTTACCAAACGTATCGAGAATCACCGTATAGTTATTGATGCCATCTTCGGTAGTTGTTGAGCGTTGTAAGCCCGACGGGTCGCCCGTCACATCTACACCTCCGATATGTTTCTCTCGATAGAGTTTCTGTTGAACTCTTCGAGATAATGCGGGTGTGTTATTCTCCTTGTCCTGTGGTTTTCCAAGTATCTCTTCTAACACGTAAACCTTCTTGTTTTCGTAATCTATCTGGGCAGACAGCACCGACATCTGCGGAGCAACGTTAAAGTCCCACACCGTGATGAGCGGTTTGGTTGGATCATACGCACGCTCTTTCAGTCCTGTAATAAGATGCTTGGCTCCGTCAAAGCGATTGTAGATTGCCATATCGTTGGCTTCTACAAAATCCCAGTTTCCGTACAACAAACGTTCTTTGGTGGCTTGGTCTGAAATCTTATTCAGAGCCGCCTCATATGTCTGGCGGAAACCAATATCAGGATTATCAAACACACTGAACGGGATATAATATTCACCCTCTCGTGTCTCCACTTTATCGCCATTGTCGTCCTGCACAAAGCGACTACGCACCCAGTTCGTGGTTGGGTTTGTAGTGAGTAACATCTTTGAGACCATAAATGTCTCGTGAGTACGCCAACGCAAACGAGAGAACAATACCTCGATAGCTTTCTGACCAATCTCCGACACCTCATCGACAGCACAGATCGTCGCCTCCATCGAACCAAACCGTTCAAAATTCGGATCGGATGGCAAATCGGCCATCTCTAACATCAATATGATAGAATCGTTCCAAAAGGTCAGTGTTCCGGCAAGGTTATTCACCCTATAATGCACATCTTCTATCAGTCCCCAACGCTTAATCACCGCACGTATCGTATTCCACGTGGACTCCTTCAAAGACTTCAATGTCTTACGAGCCACAATTGCTCGAATTTCAGGAAATCGAATACAACTACTCACCAACCAAACAGAGGCTAAGTACGATTTACCACCCTAACAAATTCATTATCAATCGCTACTTGATAATCGCTTCCGCAGCCTTATGTTTCCATAAGGAGTAGACTATATCTTCATCCTTATTTCTAAGGAGTCTCCCGTTTCCGACCGCTTGGCCGTACTCCCCGTAGGGATAGTCGTTGAGCCTTCCGTTTATCCGGCTTGGTTGCTGATTGTCTTCGTCATCACACGGTCAGAGTTCCCAGCAGTTAAAGAGATTTATTGTCAGTGCATTACTGCACAGGCCGGCAGTGGTGTCGTTTACCGGCTGCTCCACCACCTAAAATCAGTTGCGGAATATTAGAGTTGCCACACTGGTAACAGAATGGTTTGTACTGAGGATTTTTGTTGGCATCGTAGCCTATCAACTGCTGTCGGATGACGCCCCCGCACTTTGGGCACTCTGGTTGCAACAGCTTCCAGAGTTCGTATTGCTTGGGTGAGGGGGTGAAATCGATGTGCAGGTTTTCGGGAGGCCTTAGTTTACGAAGTTTTCCCATAGTGTTGCTTCATTTGGTTTGAGCAAGAGTGGTTGATATAGACAGGGACATCATTTGGCGAATAAGTAAACATATACCCTTTGTGCGAATTGTAATGCTTGCGTTTCTCCAAACATCGTTGTACTGTTCTTCTGTCGAAGTTCAATGTAGAGCACATTGTTCTAATACTTTGCCATGAGTCAATAAGGTTACCATTTCTATCGAATCGAAAAATATTCTTTCTATTACTCTGATTAATTTTCATGTTGTACATGTAGTTCTCAGTATAACAGCCACTCAACCCTCGATTCCACGGAGTAGCTTTGTCACTCTCATAGGAGCCACCTCGTTGTACATTATAAAGTGTTCCACCATCGCATTGGCGACCATAGATGGCAATGATGTTCTTTTCAACCTGAATGCCAACCTCTTTACTCACTTGCTTAGCAAGACACACAACTATTGGACTTTGATTAATCGCAATCAAACGCAACAGCCACTCTTCTTTAGTGTTTAGATTTCGCTCTTGCCTTAGCTTGGTTTTGGCATCTTTGATGTGCATACGCATCCTATGTAAAGGGGATTTAGAAGTTAACCCCACATACCTTACTGTAAGGTCGTTGGGGTCTTTAAGGATATACACATTCATGGCTACTCAATCTCGATGGTGATATTCTTCTCCTTATTAAGTATCGCATTGAGACGGTCGGAAGTAGCACGTGATTCTGTTACTTTTCCTTTAACCGTGTTTCGTCCAACGAGTATGCACCCTGCCGAATCAGCATCCGTATTTCCGCTATGAATAAGAATCCCCAAGAAGTGAGGCACATCGTGCAGATACGGCAACACTCGTTTGAATCGAGGGCTGTGAGCCATCGTGATTTTATAGGTTCCGCAAGGAATAGCAGTACGGGCATATACTTTTTCTTTACAGTGGCAACCAATGCCTTGCGGAGTGTCGGGACAAAGCAAAGGCAGTATTCGTACCGTGTCTTCCAGCGTGTTGCAGAACCACACGCCATCAATGTAAAGGTCGCCTATGGTATAGGTCCCACCTTTGAATTTTCGTTTCAGTAATAGTTTCATCTTCGAATGTTTTTGAATTACACTCGAAGAATAGGGCTATACTATCGTTGAAGTTTGAATTACGCATAAAAACAAAAAGCAGAGGCACTTGTGATGTCTCTGCTTAAATTAGTAGTATGTGAGCTATGTTTATTTGTCTGCTTGCTTTCGTAATGCCTCTATGGTTTCGTCCGTCGGTTTGAACATTCGAGTCTGGGTGAAGATGATAGAAACTTTCTCTGGTATTTTAATGCGTTGGCGAGTTTTGGGATGTAATGTCTCTTTGGGCTTATGGTACTTCAGAGTAAACTTTCCAAAGTTATTAATGCGGATATCTTCTCCTTGCTCCATGGCTTCAACTATACTTCCGAGCAACACCTCTGTTATTTTGTTTACTTCCCATTTTGCATAGCCGCTCTTTTCTGCAACTTGGGCTATAAGTTTTCGTCTATCCATAAATGTTATTACTTTGAGGATTACTCTCTTTCAATGGAGCCTCTATTTATTTTCCAGGCTCAAGAGATTGCTTTTATCGCTAAGTTTTATTAAGTCACAGAGATAAGTCTCTTGCATTCTTATGCAAATAGACTCTTTGAAATCTCTTTCATAACTCAAGAAATTATTGAATTCGGCCGTAGTAAAATTTTCCTTTCCTATCGTATGAAAATGGTCGTAGATTTCTCCAATACATACATCACCGTGGAAAAGCTTCACCAACGCATAAATGGATACCTGAGAGATATTAACAGTCAAACGATATTTGTTATAACTTGATGTTCTTGCAATATATCCTATTGACATTAGCTTTCTCAGAACATTGTGTAAAACAGATTTATGCATTTTATTGTCAGTCGAAATTATCATTCCTTTTGGGTTATTTTCAATATGAAGAACTTTATCGAGCTCTATCAGCACATAAACTGCCCAAGTGACGTGAGATGAGAACATAGCAATCTATCTTTTGTCGTTTAGAGCCACCTTTGAAGATAACTTGAATTTAACAGCTTTTGTCTCCTTGATTTTAATTGCCGTGTGACTTAGCGGATTGTATCCGTTACGTGCGTTTCGTTGATTTACTCGAAACGATCCGAATCCCAGTATTACAACAGAGCCATCACGTTGCAACTCTTCGGTTATCGTTTCCAGTGTAGCATTTAATATCTTTTTAGCTTGGTCTATTTTAACACCGCTTTTGGATGCAACAATCTTTGTTAATTCTCTCTTGTTCATAGTTGAATAAAGTTTAGTTAGCAGTAGTCTAATATTTTTACTTCAATGACTCCAAATCCGTTTCTACTTTATCAACGGGCGATGAGCAGTTTGCGCCACCGTTGATATCGATATAAATAGCATTATATACTTCCGATGGAGTCTCAATCACTATTTTTGTTGATGTATGCTCAATAGGTTGGATTCGTTCTATCAGATGGGCCAATGAGTAATGGTCTATCATCATAACAGGAAGTATAACCCCTAAATTAAATATATCGTTTTTACAGTAAGGAATATTTGGATAAAGCCTATATAGCAGAAGCGCCGAACGACCACAACACCACCAAACTCTATTTTTATATAAATACAGATATATGTGGCGTGTATTTTGCTTTTCTATATTAACAATATTCCTTGGTGTCATATCTGATATAAAATCAATTTCATTCAATACTCCACGAAGGAATGATTTGAATCCTATTGTCTACATCGGTAGATAAATCAGGGAGTTCTATTTCAAATTTGAAATTCTGAAAACTATCACCGAATTGTTTATCCACGGCAGGATTAAAAACGACGTCTACCAATGCGTTCATAAACGCTTCGTTATTGAAAATCTCGTCGCCTAGCAATGCTGAGATATTTATATAAAACATCTCTTTTGCGGTGTGGTTTCCAACAGTGGAAATGACCGCCGTAGGATTACATTGCACGTTCACCAACTTATTAATGCCTTGTACCGTATTGAAAGCCCCGTCAATTACTAATTCAGGAGTCGTATTTGTGTCAAAAAAGCGCAGTGATGACACTTCGTTCAAACTTTCACCTGCAAAACCGATTATCGAGAACCTCCCATTATTGGCCGTACATACGGCAATATTACTGACCTCACTATCATTATAAGTTCTTAAATCGAACCCGATAGCGTTGGCTCTTGATGCACTACCATACTGTACTTCCACTCTCTTTCCTGCTCCCAAGTTCCAGTTCTTTATCTGTTGCTCGTATAAATTTCCGTTCATAATAGCAGTACTAAACCTATCAACGATAAGCTTATCTTTCAATGAAGCCACCAGTTTATCAATATTATCATCATTATTTCGGATAACCGCATTAAGTTGTGCCACCTGAACCGTAAAAGCAGTCAATACGCCACCTGCCACGGCTGTATTCATAATGTCTGAAAAAGAAGTCAGGTGCGACTTTATTGCCGCACGGACACTACCTTCGGCATTTGTTCCATCGGCTCGCCGTGTAAGTTCATGATATAAAGAGGATTCCAATGCACTATACAAATGTGCATCTGCATCGGGTATATCAATACGCGAGACATCGGTACGTGTAACAATGCGTTGCAAAAGCACATTCTCCATAAGGGTGGAATGCTCAGCTATATTCAGCTCCTTGCTCCAAAAGTAATACATATTATTGTCGCTAAAAGGCGTATCGGGCAATATGATTCTCACCGTAGACAACTTCTCGGTGTGTTTTAGCAAATCAGTCTGGGTTGAACCAAACAGGTCTTTTGCAGCATTTGCTATAAATAGCACCTTGTAATTCACTCCACGAGACAATGTGTCTTGCAGGGCTTGTCGCTGTGCCCACGTCATTGTTTCACGCGTCAAGGGCCATACGGTAGAGGAACTAATATCGGGTATTCTACGTTGTTTCACTAGTATGTCATTATCTACATCGTAGACAAAATAATCCAGTGATGAGATTCTTTCTGATGCACTCAAAGCTCGGGTATCCGTTTCAGAAGATGACAAGGAGTAATCGACAATGTATTTATCTGTCCTAACTCCATAGTCGTTATTCGAGTCGCTATTTTTATCACAAGATGTCATAACGCACACCGCGATAGCCAAAAATATTTTAGATTTCATATTCATTTCGTTTATTATTGCCAACCGTCCCAATCATCATCGTCCACACCTACCTGCGAATTATCGAATCCGGCATATTTCACATCGAAATAATCTTTGTGCACACCGTTAAATTCCAGCTTCGTGCGGGTATTCTGCTTTATCTTTATAACATCTCCCTCGTAAGTGCCTTTGAGTGAAAAAGGAGGCAACGTAGAGCCGTCAGATAATACCACCAGAATATAGCCCTGCAAATCGCTCGGCAATAGATTTATCGTTATCAAATGATGTTTATTTACGCCCCACTGCGGAACACTTTCATAAGAAAAAGATGAATTTGACGGTATTGTTGTTACGATTTCGTCTTTATCATTATCAAGTATATACAGTTTGGTAGGCGTTTGTTCAATCACAACTTTGATTTTGGCGACCTGCTTTTCAAATTGGTCTTCGGGAACGCCCATATCAATCACCAATTGACCGTTAAGCCTATTTAGTATCACATCTTCCGACAACACCTGTGCATTTTTTACCCATCGGTTTATTACTTTGCGAAACACATCTCCATTAGATTGGTCTGAGTTTAATACAGCCTTGTAATCAACCATCATCTTTGCCATATCACAACTATTTGCCCCGGGTGTTTCCTCACTGAAAACAGCTTTTCCTATCCCCTCTATGTTAGGCACAGTTAGAAATACGAACTTATACCACGAAGCGTACAAATCGGTGAGATGCACATTGTTTGCATTTCCGACATCTATTTTTCGGTTACAGTGCAAATCTTCTGCATTGTGTTCCGATTTCCGCTCACCGATATAGAGTCGGGTTAATTGTGTTTCCGCATCGGGAGCAACAAGATCTGATGCCACACGTGTAGTTATGGAAAACTGTGCATCAACATCACTTTGTTCTGCATTTTCTTTGGTACAACCAACGAAAACAAGACAAAGACAGCATATTAAAATATATTTTGAAACCCTCATAATCTATTGTTTAGGCATTATTTCATCTTCTTCATTCCACGCGTCATCATTGGTAATGTTGCTATCGAAACCGGCATCGGCTCCTGCCATCCAAGCTCCTTTGCGGCGGCAACAGATCACACTGTAGTATCTGTTGCGCATCGTGAAGGCTTTTTCACCGTTTCTCATCTTCACGTAGAAGGCTCTACCGGGAATGGCATCGGTATATCCCGCTAAATAAGGAGTAGAGGAGTAGAATTTATCATCCGAATTTTGGAAAACGAGATGACCCTCATCCATTACACGACGCAGTTCCGCCAACTCATCGAGAGCGGGGACATACCATACAATCTCTTCGTAATCCAATCTACCATTGCCGTTCCTGTCTCGGTTCTTGGTTACGGCATAGCCGATAGCCATATCTTCGGGAATATGAACAAGTGCAGGATCAAGTCCCGTAGGATTATACATTCCGCCTTTACGCACCGCCTCATCATAGAGCTTACGAGTGTTTGAAAGCCCGTCCCAACGGTCGTTTATCATACTGGTCATCGTTGGATTAGCTGGATATTTCAAAAATCCCCACTGCATATTCTTTTTCTCCAATTCGTACTCCACGTAGTATTCGTTGTAGAATTTCACGTGCCCCAGCAGGTCTTTGACAGGCATCTTTATTATCTGCGCAGGACGTTGTTCGACCTTGATTCGAGAGGTCGTTCCATTGACCTTATCGCGCAACACAACGTATCCTACTCGGTATGAAGAGGGGTCTTGTGTATTGAGTGTTTCATTGGTGGAATTATTCTCAGGAACGTATTCATCGGTATGAATATAGATATAATCCGATAGTTTCTCCTCACCGCTAATTCGGCTTGAAGCCATTTCGTTGGTGTATGCTTCACTTGCGAAGTGAGGCTTGTATTTTGCCGCCATAGAGACCTCCAACCAAGGAGTCTTGTCGGGGTTCTCCACATATATCTCCCATTTGTTTTTTGAGAAGGCAAAACATTTTAGCGCATTGCAATGGGCGTCCAGTGGATTTGTAAATGCAGGGGTCATCGTGGCATTATTCAGATAAACCATCTCTACTCGGGTATCCAACTCATCGCACGTACGAATCGTGGCGGTATAGTTATAGAGGCTGTTCCGCTTGATATTAAAATCCTTATCGTTGGACGCTCCGAGATAAAGCCGATACGCTGCTTTTCGGGTGGTATGCCCTTCGTCGGATACGTATGTTCCCTCTATCTGCACATAGGATGAGAGCGGAAATTTCTCTTTCCCGTATTTCGCCTTAAAGACCTGTTGCAGATTGGCTTTATCGGGGTCGCTGTCCGAAATCATATCGAACCAATCACGGCTGTTGTCAAGTCCTCCACGTCGGTTTTCGAAGAGGTAGAAGGCAGCTGTGTATTGATCGTTTACAGGTTCTTCGTATTGTAACCGATAATTTTGAATGTAATTGTTTTGCGCAATCTCAGCATCACTTGCATACACGGCATCCGCCTCTGCCGAGGTAAATTCCGAATCCCAGTCTCGTGCCTTCAAGTAGCTTTTGGACGGGATATTGTTCACAATCACCTGATTCAGATAAAATTTATCGGTGGTAACGATTGGGGCGAAGACGATATTCAAAGATACTTTTGCCGCCAAACGTTTTACGTATATTTTATGGAGCACGATCGTATTGGAAATATCCGATGCTGCGACTTCCAGCTCGCCGTGCATTATAACACTTCCCTTGAATGCTCCGTCACCGTCAGAAATCTGAACAATTTTGTTCTCCAAATCGGACACATTACCTACCGAAGCAAACCAAGTATCATTCACATTACACACAGCGTGTAGTACAAAATCTTTCGTGCCCTGCAAAACCATACGCACCTCGTTGTCGGGGTAATCCAACTCTTGTTCGTATTTGGTTGTAAGCTCACCCGATGCTTTGTCAAAAGCATAGATAATTACATTTTCAATCCGACTATCGGCCGCCTCCATATCAGGGGTTGCCGTGCGTGTATTAATTACCTGCACACCCTCTTGTTGTAATGATATTCGCAATCCGCGATCGTCAGTGTCGAAACTATCAATCACCTCTTTACTGCACGAAGCAGTAAAGAGGATAATGAATAAATATATAAATAACTGTTTCATAATTCAACTATTTTAAAAGTGACGAGCAGGACGAACCCAATAAGCATCGTTTTTATCAGCTCCAGAATCTGTTTTATTTGTTCCCATTAAAGCGTAATAGGCTTTACCAATAGTTAGATAATGTCCTGAACCAGACCAATATCTCTCATTTTTCGCTAAACCAAACACACTGTATGCCTCTTCATTTGCCATCCTGACAGCCGCCTCAGAGATAGACCACAGTTCGTGATAAACAGGAGGGTACCATAAATTACCTGTTGGAACACTTACTCCGTTGGTAATAGTTATTACACCCTGTCTTACCTTTTGAAACATAGAACCTACATAATATTTTCCACCCACCTTACCATCGGTATATCTTTTGTAAATCTTATTTAGATTTGTTTCTCCGTTGTAGTATTCCATCGGATTATCTCCCGATACATATAGATTACCCGTCGAGAAATACCCCCACTGCAACTTAGCATTAGCAGGACGAACAATAGCACCGGTTTCCTTATCAAAGTAACAACCATAATCAAGACGAGATATGCCGACATGGTTTGTATTATCCACAGTAATGGCATTATATTGTCTTACAGATAAGGTTGTGGTTACAGTAGCATCTCCAAGGGTTATCAGTTGCAAATCAGTAGACCGATAATCAGTCTTAATTTCTTCGAGTGTAAATGCTGTTGTGCTTCGCTCTATTGCGTAGTCATTGAGTATGATTTCAATCTCTTTATAGCCCTCACCACTTATGGTTCTTGTGTATCCGATGGTAAAGCCATCTGCATCTTTCTGAACGAAGTGAATCCAGTCGCAATCGTCGGGGATTTTCAACGTCCACGGCTTAGACGGATATGAAGCATCTATAATGATGCCTTGTACAGTGCTTTTGCAGTCAAATATATAATTTGTAGGATTGTAATCAACACGCATACGGGCAGGGACAGAAATTATAGGGAAATTATTATCAACGTTATAATTATCCCAAGACGTTACGAATACCTCTATTCCACTACCACTTAAATCCATTGGTTTATCACCGCTTGTGTCATCGTCAGATGGTTTCCGTCCTATCGAATACAAATGATTTTCATCTATGTCGAAAACATTTGTTTCCGTTCCGTCTGGTTTCTTATACGTTACATCGTAACTTTTTAGAATCTTGTATTGAGAGCTCACGGCATCAGTACCCCAAAGTTCAATGCTCAAAGTTGATTTATTGGCAGTCGAAGCTTCCAACGGTAACATAAATGCCCCCATAAGCAGACTATTTTCAACCGTCTTCAAATCAGAGGTATTCTCGGCCGGAATTACATAGTACTTACCAGATTTTTTATCGGGAAAATATTCTAACAGATTTCGTTCGAACAGGTATGCGCTATTTGCCAAAACGCCACTGCCATATGGATTAGCCGTACTGGTGATAAGTGGTATTTGCGTATGCTGATTCCTGTGTAATTTGATTTTCAAATCACTCACTGTAGTTCCATTTACAGTACAAGGGATATTCTTTAAGTATGCCAACACCCCCGACACCTTGCGTTTTAGTTCGATATTGACCGTAGAAGATGCGGTTTGTGAGACAGAAGCTTCAGTTAACCCCACATATAAATCAGACCCTGGCATATCTGCTCGTTTGGCTTCAACCAATTGGGCTTTAGATGCTCCTAATTCACTTCCCAAAACAATGGCGTTTGGAAAATTATAGGTAGTTCCCGCTTTATCATCAATACCCACTGCCATAAATGTATACGTTCCACTATTAAGCATCTCTCCCAAAGCATACTTTTGGGATATTTCTCCATTCCACTTCAGCTCTTTGATAAGTACACATTTGCTTGTAGAGCCTGTACCCTCAAACACATACAGATACACCTCTTTCACCTTTCGATAATTCACATACGAGCTATTCAAAGAAGACCTCGTTTCAACTCTATCTTGGAAAGTGATATAGATACCCTTATCTTCCAATGCAGGGTCACTTTCCTCTATGTGTGAGCAACTACATAGAAACAAAATAGATGTCAGTATATATAACAATTCCCTCATAGCGTTAATTATTTGTATTGTTATCAATAACCTGCCAACCGGAACCGAGAGTTAGATTAGTAGCATCCAAAATAGGTAACTTCACCGGTACAGAAATGGCATCCAATGTACCAAGTCCCAATGCTTCAGTCACACGATCGATAACAATGCCTAATTTCTCGAGCGTTTTACCTAATAATCCCGAAACCAAACCATCGCCGCCCTGTTTCCAGATACCCAATGTTCCCAATATGGCTTTCAGGTTTACATCCAACTTCAAGGTGTTCGTTTCCGTATTGTCCAAGTTTTCTTGATTATTCACCTGCAATTTTAATGTTCCGAAAAGTGCACTTTGTGAACGATTGCCCAAGGCAGTAATATCCAAAGGAGTTTCAATATCCACTACCGACGGACCCAATACTACATCTTCAACCACTCCGCTAACTACCAATCCACCAAGCAATCCTTTCTGACGCATATCAATTTCTTTTATATTATATGCTCCGGGAAGAGAATAGAGCAGACAATATTTCTCAGCCCAATCACCTTTCTCAACCATTGCATACTCAAAGATACTGTTGTCAGGGAAGTACTCTTTGGGTTGCAGGTCAAACCCTACGCTTTTAGGCATTTTATTCATTGTAATGAAAGCATAGTCGTGCCCTAAGGCTTTCCACGGATTGAGCAATCCTCCCACAATCGTGTTTCCTCCTGTTACGGATGCTATCTGTTGTTCCAAATAGCCGTGTCCACCGTTCGACGTATTCAAATTGGTAGATAAAATATCCTCTAATCGGTCTACAATTGCATTGACAACAGGTTCGCGTATGGCACCTAAAATCTTATCGACTATATTATTTAAGTTTTTCGACATCAAATCCGCTAAATTGATAACGACATTGTCTTTCAGTAAACCTCCGCCAAAATCAGTTCCGCCAATACCTGCCACTCCTCCAACAGTAGTTGAAATACCTTTCAACACATCAATCAATGTCGATTCAAGTCCCGAAACCAAAGGACCCAACAACGGTAAATCACCCAATAAGCCACCTAAAAGGCCGCTATTATTATCGCCAACGTAGGCTATGCCACCTATTAACTCCTCTACGATCTTCACGACACTCACTCTCAATACGCCTCCATCACCAGCAATCGTGTTGAAAATTTCCTCGGCAAGATTACGTAGATATGCTTCTTTTGTGACTAATTCTCTCTTGATTTTAGTCTGATTAACGATTCGTTGTAGAAGCACATAAGGTTGTGCATTATCTGGGTCTACTTCGACCGATGCCATATAGAACATATTGTCGTTCGAGAACTCTTCATTTGGCAAGTTAATTCTCGCATCGGCATAATTTGATGTGTAACCGGTCAATAAATCGGTGGTTTGATTACTACCAAACAGCGACTTTTCGGCATTTGCCAGAAAAATCACCTTATACTGTCCGTATGGTAACACCTCACTTATTTTATTTTTCAAAGGCCACGTTTGTGTCGGGTCTGACGGCTCGATAATCACTTTCTCTCTTACAAAATTGCCCGTATTCTTCTCATAAATGATGTACTTCAAATACTTGATACGAGAATCTACCCCCACAACAGGAGCTCTTGTTTCGGGTTGCGACATAAAAACCGCTTCAAAGTACCCATCGGGGATTTGCGAATGATTACCCTGCACTGAATCGTTCGATGACTCTTTATCACAACTTATGGCAAGTATGGATAAAACCACAAGCACTATATATCCTATTCTATTTCTCATAACAATCCTATTAATTAATACCGTCCCAATTATCATCGTCCAAGTTTATGTCACCACCCAGATTTGCATCGTTTTCAGGTGGATTTACGGGGTCTGTAATACCCATATCGTGTATATCTTCCCACTCGGGATTGACCGTAATGACAAATTCCTGGTCTTTTGATAAATCCATCGGATCGTCGGTGGATGTTCCATTGCCCGTTTTTTTACCAAGAGAGTAATAATGGTTAGGCAAAATACGATACCGCAATAAATTTGCATCCGAGTCACCATCCTGCAATTTGTCGATGTAGACATTCCAGAATTTAAGTGCTGTGCCTGCCGCATCGCACAATTCCACGCGGATCGTATATTCTTGTGCGGAGGGAGCCATAACGGGCATTACAAATGCACTCTGCAACACCGTGTTATTCAGTACTCTTATATCTATTCCTGCCAAATCTGCCGGCCAATCATAGTACTGATATTGATATATATTATTGACGATACTCACATTGACATTTACAGCATTTCCTCCAATGACAACTGTTTGTTTGTTGCCTACTCCTAAAAGAGAAATATCGAGTATTGTATTGTTGCTGACTGCTCCGTCTTCTATTTTTGTAGAATTAGGCAACACAAGGCATTGCTGCGTATTTTTGTTCGTATAGAGTCTTACCTTTATCGACTTCACCTCCTTGCCATTGTAGGTGGCAGGTATATTTTTGAAGTAGCCAAGTACACCGGCTACGATTCGATTCAATTCCAAAGAGATATTAAATCCCATATTTGCTTTGATTTCCAGAGCATCTGTCTTTCCCACAAACACTTCACGACAATCGAAATTGTCTTTTAGGCACAAAGCAGCCTCTTCCAATGTTTTACCTGTGAAATTCAGGTCTTTGTAATTTATTTTTCCGTCATCGAGTCCTACTGCCAAAAAGACATACGTATCGCCCACCTCTAATCTGGGCGTGATTTTATATGTCCTCGACTTTGTTCCTTTGCTCCAAGGTACGGAATAATAATCTTGTTTTGTACCGGCTCCATCAACCGTTACCTGTGTATATGTGTATGTATTACTATCGTCTGTTGGTCTCTTAAACGCATATATTCGCATATCCGTAACCCATTGTAGCGCTTGCGAGGTGTTGGGATCTCTTCCTGCGTTGCTGCGGGTTGATATGCCTGTTTTAGGTGTGATATTGAATGTAATTTCGGGAGAAGTATGCTGAACCATATCCTGCTCCTTATTGCAAGCACTCATCAACATAACAGCTATCACAAACAGTTGTATTGTTATTATTCTATTCATAATTCAGCAATAATGAAATTTATATTAAGTTGTGGTGAGAGAATTCTCTCACCACAACTGTTTGTCGATTTTTATTATTCGATTCCCATTTGATGAACTGTTTCCCAAGCAGGATTAACAGTAATCACGATATCTTGATCCTTCGACAAATCGGTAGGTTGATCTGGATCTGGTTTTTCAGGGTCTGGACCTACTATTGAACCGTCACTTACCTTCTTGCCGATAGAATAAAAGTGGTTGGCTTTTAACGAGTACAATCGAAGATTTTCGTCTGTATCATCTGCCTGTTTAGTATCAATTTTAACATTCCATGTCTTCAACGCATCGCCAGCATTGTTACGCAGCTGAACTTGAAGCGTGTAAGTTCCGTTTGTTGGAGCGACCATAGGCATAGCAAAAGCACCGCCAAGAAGAGAGTTTGCAACTGCAACAACACCTTGAGGTAATGTTTGAGTAAACTCATAAATGCCATTTTTAACGGTTGCATCAGCAGGGATAGCAAGAGAAATTAATGTTTTTTCCGTATCTGCTAAAAATGGAATAGCACCAATCTTTGTTGTTAGGTTTACAGTAGTATTCGGTTTAGTGTACATTACAACAGCTATCGATTTCACATCTACATCGGCAACCTTTGCGGGGATATTCTTAAAATATCCCAAAATACCTGCAACCACACGATTCAGTGTGATATTGACTTTTAGTTGAGTGGCACTACTTGGAATAGTAATTTCTTCAGAAACACCAGCAAAAGCCTCTCTGCATTTGCTGTTTGCTTTTATTGCCAAAACAACTTCCTCTATTTTTTTGCTATCCAAAACAATTTCATCAAAATTCGTTTTGTCTGCATCTAAACCGACAGCAAGGAATTTATACACATCGCCTTCAGTCAATTTGGGAGTTACCTTATACTCGTGTTTAAGATCGCCTTTCTCCCAAGGAACATCATATCCTGACTGAGGGGTATTTCCTGTTTCAACGGTAGTTACAGTGGTGTAGACATAATTGCCATCCGCATTTTTCTTGAAGGCGTACACTTTCATATCCGTTACATATTGTAGAGCTTCAGAACTATAAACATCTCGTCCGTCATCTGCTCTTGTCAAACCGGCTTTAGGTGCAAGTGAGAATACAAGTTCTGTACCCTTAGCATCTTGAATCGAAGTCTCGTCTTTTGAACAAGACGTAAATGACGCCATCGCTGCGACAGCTGCCATCAGAATCACTTTTGTTTTCATTTTTTTGTTTTTAATTAAACCATTTATAAATTAATTATTCCAGCCCCATATCGTGGGTTAAATGCCATTGTCCGTCAACAAACAGATATATTTTATGTTGTCCAAACTCACCGTCATATATTACTTTCAATACAGTCAATTCATTACGTTTCATCTCGATAGGCAAACTTTTGATTAACTCTTCGTAATTCACAAACTGTTCATCCTTCGCAACATTTAATGAGATGTTACTTTTGCTATTATTCAATGACGGAGAAAGCACTGTTCCCGTTAAAATCTCTTGTTCATCACCCCAGTGATATTGAGTTTCAACATAAGTTTTCTCCGAATATTCAAACGATGAGTTGATAGTTCCGTAAACATTATCAATCTTTTTCGCAGAATACGAAATAGCACTTGGCAGCTTTTCTACTTTAACCAACAGTTTTCCTTTTACTCGTTCTAATTCTATTGTTTTGTTGTTGTTCCAAGCATCATAGACCAAAGTATCGGTAGACATATAAATATCACGACCCTCGTTATGCTCGATATGGAGATTGAGAGTTGTGGGGTCATCGCCCAGCGGTGTCTCGTCATTTAGTCCGCCCCATACCGTAAGTACATACTTTCCGTGAGGAATACATGGGCAAAACGAGATAGGGATTTGCTTCATATCGGTAGATAATTTCATAACACCACCGATTTTTTCAACGATCTCATCATTGTCTACTCTGCGCAAAACGTAGTATATGGTAGGAACATAATCCTTAAATGCCAAGTTTTCATCTGCACGATGTTCCAAATCAATTTCATCTACATTGAAGTAGTTCTTGTCTTTAACCGTCAATGTAACTTGCAACGCCGGACAATCAGGAATATCCTCCCTAACACAAGATGATATTATGCAGCACAATATCACCAATACAGTGTACAACTTATATCTCATACCATTTTATTTACTTAGCAATTTCAAAAAACGTTCATCGCCTCTATACTTCGAGAATTCGGCATCAACAATAGCTCTATTCAATAATTCAACGTTTTGACAAGCTTTGGCAATATGATTGAAAAAAGCGTTCTCATTATCCATTCTCGCTGCGATGATGGCTCTCACATACTCTATCGTCGGCTCATCTGACTTGATACTATCTGCGATTTGTTTGGCTTCATCTGTTTTTTCTAAACAGAGAGCTATAATGGTCGTGTTTACATCAGCAAAAGGCTTTAATAATTCGTAAGCCTCTTGATATTTACGTCGTTTAGCTTGAATCAACCCTAAATTGTATCTCGCCTGAGGTAGGTCTACCGACTTTAACAACTCAATGGCTTTCTCATAATCATTTTGATATACATAAGTCGCTGCCAGTGTATTGATTAATTCGGGAGTGTAGTTTTTTTGCTCTTCCACAATCGCTTTTGCCTTTGCAGCATCTCCACTCTCCAGCATCAAATAGGCAAGATTATTTGCAGCTATTGAAGATTGCGGGAAATACTTTACCAAAGTAGAATACACGCCTTTCTTTTCATCTACCGACTTTGATATGGACGCTAATCTCAACAGCTCAGCTTCATTAAAAGCATCCGGGCGTTTTTGATACATCTTTATCAACTCCTCATCGGTTGTAAAACTCTTTATCGTGTATGTATACACGTATTCAACAATACGGGTATCATTCAAGTACTTCTCCTTTATTTTATTCCAAATGGGCAACCGTCTGACATACCGCTCCTGAACGTCATCATTATACACCGAATATTTCTCTAAAATATTTTTCACTAAAAGAGAATCTGCATCCTTATTTGCCACCATTAATTCGTATACAGGCAGCCAACCTTCCGGACGAGATGATACAGTAAAGACCTTACGCATCTGCTTATTGGTATTCAACCTACCAAACAGCCACTCTTTGGCTGAATTAGCACGGTTATATGACAGTTTCGTATTGAACGGCAATGAACCATCAGCAGAAGCCAAACCTATAATCGAAACAGAGTTTAATGAAGCTAAAGAGTCGGTGGTTATACTGCTTAATGTTGTGAGCATACGCTCCATTTCCGACCTATTATTGCGTTTCTCTAAATTTATTTGACTACTATTGATATCAAAATACAGTTTTGCAATGCCCTTACCTTCTCTGTGTTTAGGGATAATCACAAATTCGGGTTCAAGCCAAGAGAGCTTAAACTCCTCTTTAACATCTTTAATTAAGGTAACAGGGTCAGTTACATCAGCCATCAGTATAGTTTGCAGACCGGTACACGAACCACAACCATCCGCTGAAATAACTGCTTGTATATAACAATCGCCCCCCTCGGGAACCACTATTTCCTGTTTAAAAGGAATTATCAAGTCACGAGATGCATCTACATTTTTTGCCAAATGAGCAAACTTGTCTTGATATCCTGTCAAATCTTTGGCTCTGGAAACCTTTTTTGCATAGATTGAAGCATCTAAAACGATAGGTTCCAATTCATCTATAACAACACCATTAGTGATTATTTGTGGTGAAATGAAAAGACGACTTCGTTTGGAAATATAATTTCGAGGTATGTTAAATAACACATCTACATTAACTCTATTCATACTATCAGGAACCAACGTCTCTTGAACTTGATTGATAGTTATACCATTTTTACTTAATTTTGTGGTCGCACAACCCGAAGTAAGGGAAAGTAAAGTGATAGTTAAAACTGTATATTGTATTTTTTTCATCTTATTTTCGATTTAGAAAAGATAAACCAATGAGACAGCTGCTTTTGTGGGACCGAAATAGTGCTTGTCTGTATTCTTGTAGCATTTTATGCACGGGATTCTCGGGCTTTGCTTATACCATAAATAAGCATAACCAACTCCAAGAGTTGCTTCCAGATTCCAATGAGAGTTTAATATCCAGTTGTAACCGTAACTGATTCCTGCTCCAGCTAAATATCCATCATATCTGTATTTGTCAAATCCACCAAAATATTGCGCCCCGTGAATATGGGCTCCGAAAAAATGACCTTCAAATTTTTCACACAACCAATAACGCACCTCTGGTTGTACTAACCAGAAACGCATTTTTTTATCATCTTTGAATGTCCAAGGGTTGTAAGCACCTAATACGTCTAAGGTTATTTTATTGCTCAAACCGAACTCAATACCTAAATTGGGTGTAGTAGTAGCCCAATACAAGGTATTTGTTTTGACTGCTATCTTTTGTGCCTTAACAGAATGTGTCATACCGCAAAACACTGTCAAGCAAATAAGAATTAAAACTTTTCTCATAACAATTCACTTTATCAAAAAATCCACCTCTTTGAGAGAGATGGAATGATTGTAGAACCAATGTGAAAATATATGGGATTATTTTATAAAGAAGAACACCTCAGTTGTTTTCATTATACCACAATAGCCACTTCGCTATTTAAGATACATAATGAAAAGAAAGGCAGTATACAGGTTGTAGACATAGATAGATCTGTATTACTATTTGTTGTAAAGGGTGAAATAATTGTCAATTGTAACGAGTTTAAAAACAGACGTGTAGCAGAAGGAGAAATGTGTTTATTGCTCCGTAACTCAGCGATGTATGGACGAGTAATACGGGATGCACAAATCGTTAGTTGTGCATTTGTTCAAACAATTAAGTTTTGTAACAAATATTCGTTCGAGCATCTTGCTAATGATTCGATCGACAACGATATTCATTATGATTTCACGATTCTTCCTATCAAAGAGAGAATCTTTGAATTGTTATCCTTATTAATAAATACGTTGTCTGAAGGCCTTGGTTGTACTCATTATCATGAATTATTGGAGCAGCAATTATTCATATTTTTAAGGGCTTATTATTCAAAAGAGGAGCTGGTGTCTTTTTTTTATCCATTACTTGGACGAAACTTAGATTTTAAAGATTTAATATTATCTCACTATAAATCAATAGATAACATAGCTTCATTTGCTGAAGTAGCCAATATGAGTGTATCGACTTTCAATAGACGTTTCAAGGATGTATTCAATGAACCAGCCCATATATGGATGGCAAAAAGGAAAGCCGAACGTATATATATGGATATCGCCATCTCCTCAAAACCACTTATAGAGATTGCATATCAATATAATTTCTCAAGTCAGGCTTATCTGACTTCATTTTGCAAAAAGCATTTCGACAAAACTCCTCTTGAAATACGAAATGAGCAACATACAGAATGCTTTGAATTCGGTAATAATGAATAAATTTGTGGTTTTGGTGTTAAAACTAAAAAGAATGACTTATTTTTGAAAGGCTTGAAAAGCAATTCACCCGTATCTTTGCACCAAAGATATGGACACCTAAATCCATCTCTCTCAAAGAGAGAGATTTGCAAATATAGTTATTTTTTATTATTATTCAATGCTTTAACATTAAAAATACTTGATACAATCGAATAGTTAGCTTTGTCAATCATCTCTTTATCTAATGAATCAAGATAGATTCGTGTCGTTTCCTCTGATGTATGTCCCATTGCATCGCATATTACAGATACGGATACACCTTTATTCTTTGCAATAGTCGCCCAAGTGTGTCGAGCCACATACGAACTCAATTTTGATTTTAATCCGAGCATTTCAGAAATCTCGCTGAGATGCTTATTATGCATTCGCAGAGCACTCGAGTAGGCTATGATTTCTTTCCTTTGATTTGGAGTCAAAAGAGGAAATAAATAATCATTTTCGCCAGATTGCTGTATATACTTATCTATAATCTCTTTCATACATGGGAGTAATTCAATTCTTATCCGTTGTCCGGTCTTGTGTCTATTGTAAATTATCTCATTATTATGAATGTTTTTACGTGTTAAGTGTGCAACATCCACAAACGCCATTCCCCGAGTTAAAACACTAAATAGAAACATATCTCTCGAAATATCCAATCTCGGATAGGATGTCAAGTCCAGTTTTACTAATTTTCTGACTATATGTATGTCTACTGCTCGTTTGCGTGTTTTTGCTTCTCCCGTAAAAACACGCTTGAAAGGCATCTTATTCTCTAATATAAACTCATGCTCAAAAGCATAATTATAAACAGCTCTAAAAATCCGCATATAAAATGAGATTGTATTAGGGCAAACTTCTCTCTCTTTAAGATGAACTTCAAACTGTTTCACAAATGATGGAGTTATCATAGAAGGAATAATATCATCCTCATTTCTAAATAATTTCAAGGCTCTCAAGGTACTCTTATAATTATCCATCGTTGTGATTTTTCGTTTAGTTTTTAACTCATTAATTCTGTACTCCATTATCGAGTAAAAACTATTAAATTTAACCACTTTATCAGAACAATTTACAACATTCTCAACCTCTCGGGTCACATGCTTAGTTCTTAAATTTTCAATGTTTTGCTGAAGATTCTCAATTACAGATTGCAGATTGTCTTTTATTCTACATAGCAACTCATCTTGTGTTAGGTTTTTATTTTCGCCTTTTATGGTCGAAATATTATTCACCTTATCCAATTCAATAGCATACTCGGTATCCACCGTAATCACATCTGTTCTCTGAATTTTACCACCTAAATTATTAATTCTTATTGAAACCATACTTCTCTTTTTAAGTTATTTGATTGCGAAGATAGTATGCTCTACTCACATAATATGAAGAGACGAATATGAATCGTAAAAATAGGCTGATTTCAGGTGTATGGGATTTGCCTTTATACTTTAAATAAATTCAACTTCTCAAATACAAGTTTAAAATGATTTTTATTTTTGAATGGTGATATATTCCGAATATTTAATCTCCACGTGTGGATTGTCGCTCGTGATGGTTTGATGCACTGCTACCACCTTTTTCCAAAACAACCAACGCCGCTTATATTCTATCCACACCGCTTGTCGGAGTGTTACGGGAAGATGAATCTTTCCTATAAGACTATCTCTCTCTATAATACCGGACAACTGAATATGTGGTGTAACCATAGATACCGATTTTACCAATACAGGGACGGTATCTCTAATAACAACTGAGTCTTTTACTTGAGCAGTTATCTCAGCATTGACCTCTAATTGATGTTTGGCTGCTGCTTCGAGATTCTTAATCTTAACACCCATCTGTTTGATTTTGGCTAAATCCTCGGCTCTGTATCGCTTAAATTCATCAACAGTTAGTCTGAGTGATTTAACATCGGTCGCCATAGAGGTAGAATCCACTCGCCACTGCTTCATATCAGAAAGCAGTGCATCGCTATTTTGCTGATAGCGGTCTCGCTCTTGTCGAATGGAGACAATACGTCGTTGCTGTACCCATACTGTCGCCACAAGCAACAGAAAAGCTATAATTCCGAATAACCTAATCTTGTTCATAGACTGATTCTTGTGGGATAAACCATAGATATTCCTCTTTGTATGGTGCAGGAAAGAATACCATATAACCTTTTGCCTTGCGACTATGGTCTGTCAGGTCTTCCAGCACATATCCCGTTTCACCGAGCAGAGCATCTAACCGAAGCTCTGTTAATGCCAGTGATGGGATAATTGTTATTTTACATCCTTCTGTTATCATTGCCTCATCTTATTTTTGTGATTTGAGCAGTTCTTTTATATCCGCTCGCATCTCACGTAAATCTGTTTGGATAGAGACGAACTGTGTCATAGTAGCTTCGAACACAGCTTTATCCAGTTTAATAGCATCGATTCGGTCATACTGGTCGGCAATTTTCAGTTCCAGAGCCTTGCATTTTGAGGTCAGCTCTTGAATCTGAGTCGTGTTATTAATGTGCTGCACGTACATCGTTACGATGAACGAAACGATTACAATGAGTGAGCGAATGTTGTTGGTTAGAAAGTCTTTGAGTGATGTCATATTGTTGTTATTGAATTAAAATTGAAAATGCCTCTTTAACTGCCCTGATAAGCGTGTCTGCTGCCGCTGAGTCCTTAAATATCCCGTAAATCACAAGGGCGATGATAATCAAGATATAGATGACTCTTTCGGCTGTTTTTCGACTAATCTTCAGTTTCATGGGGCGGCGGAGTTTGGGGTACAATAACGTTGAAAATGATATTGCCGTTCTCATTGCCGCCCTTACCTGACTGGGTCTGCGCGTGCTTGATGGGGTAAATCTCCATTAAAGCTTTAGCGGCATTGACCGATACGGCACGAAGCGGAGCCGGTGAAAGCGGTACACCGAATTTATCAACATACTCTCCCTTGGAGGTTTCCGACATCACAGCTTTCAGGGTCTCGGAAACTTGCAGTTTTACAGCTGCCGCTTCGATGTCTATATCTCTTTGAGCTATCAACTCCTTTATGTAAGAACTTATATGCTCTTTGGCAAACAGACGACGTGCGGCAAGAGCAATGTTTTTCTTATCCTCGCCGAACACCTCTCTGTAACACGCTTCTGCTTGTCCTGCAAACTCCTTGTCACCATCGACAAAGAGTTCGCAAAACTCGATTTCAGCATTAGTTAGTTTTATCTCTTTTTCTTCCATTGATTATCTTATATACTAAGGAATAGGTGTTTTTTCTGGCAGTGGTTTAACTAAATAGGATTTTTCTTCAAGGAGTTGTTCCATCAGTAGTTCATAGAACACCTGAGATAGTGCGTTGGTAGCAGCTTCGGCATCGGACAGCGAGTTGATGGTACGCATATTAAAAGCGATATTAAGATCATAACCGGATATTACCGCCATCATCTCCGTGCCATCATAATTCATTGCTCCGTATGTCATCCGTTCTGATGTCTCAAATGTTACTTTCTTTTTTTCTTCCATTTTGTCTAAATCTTAAAGTGAGCACGTGTTTTCTCTTTCTTGGCGATAGTAACCTCTCCTCCTTCCTGACGTAATCGGGCAGAACAAACTGCTGCCACATTTAGCGTTGCCGTTACGTCCGCACCTGCATCGTGAGCATCGTCCAGTTCAATACCTAATCGTTCAGATAACAGTTCCAGTTTATACGATGTGACTTCTGGCTGATGAGCAAAGGCAAACCGCCCCAAATCAATGGTATCGACATAGTGCGGCTGGAAATTACCGTAGAAGTCGGTCGTTCCAGCAAACACTTTCTCGAACTCCTTGACCAGTCCCGCATAGTTCATCATCTGTTGCAAGAACCCAATATCAAAAGTGATGTTCTGACCGATAAGTATTGGTTTGCATTGATGCCCCTTGCTGAGGGTATTGCGTTTGGCAAACTCAATCACACTATTTGCCACCTCTTTAATATCAACACCCAGCAGGTTCAGGGTCTCCATAGTAATTCCTGAATACGTGAGAGCAACGGCTTCATATTTCATCGGTACACCTTGCTCTTCCTCGAAAAGTGTCTGACGGGTTTTCAAAACCTTGCGTTTGGGTGTGCCCCCAAGCTCCTGCTTATTGTATGGGGCAATATACTTCTCGTATCGTTCCAGCACCTCCCAAGTATCCATTCTCACGGCTTGCATAGCCAACTGGGTACAGGCAGAGTCTATGCACGTCAACCCGCCGGTCTCAAAGTCCAACACGATGGCGGTATAAATCTTCGGTTCTACTTTTGGTGCTGCCATTGCTGAATCTTTTTATAGGTTTCACGTATCTTATTCTCAAACTCTTCAAGTGTCCCGTTATTTTCAATCACGAAGTCGTAATAATCGAGCGGTAGTGGTGTCCTCTCATCGTCCCGTTTGATTCTTTCGGGTGCTATACCTCGTTCAATCAAAGTGTCGGTTGTTGATTCTACACGAATAGATACAATGTTGAACTTATGGCTCTTTGTCTCTTTCAGATACTTCAAGCCTCGTTCATCTACCACATACGCACAATGCGTTTGCGGTGGCACTTGCTCTTCGAGTGCAAAATACTCGTGTTCGGCAAAGCGGGTGTAGGAAAGCATCTGCGAACGACTGAACCGATGAGCCGTTGCGATATAATAATGATCAATGCCTTCAATCTCTCCTTCTCGCACAGGGCGTGTGCTGTATGACACGATAAGGAATACGTTCAATTCATTTTGCAAAAGCTTCGAAAGATAGGTCTTGCCCGAACCGGAAGCTCCCACAATGGCAATGACGGTGGGTTTCATTTACATTTGTTCTATGATAGATGTTTTGTGAGTATTCAAACTGTTCGCTCCCGTGTAGTCGCTATATTTAACGATGACAGAGATGATAATCACTTTATCTTTTAGAGAGGTAATCGGGGCTTTGAAGTCACTAAGAAAATCACTCCAACAAACCAACTCCATCAGGTCGTTATTTTGCTGAAGGGTCAGTTTGGCGAACTTCTTTTTCTCACCGCTTATCTTATCCTTGTAGGATTTCTCCTCTACATCGGTAACGGTGGCACACACCACGATACGTTTACCCTCGTTATCCAAATCCATTGCACTACGAAGCTCCATCCAAGAGGCTTTACCTTTTACTTTGGGTTTGGTTTCACTGGCATCGAATATTTTACGGTAATCAATCGAGCCTATACCTGAAACGGCTATCTGCTGCATCGACCAGTAATAATGCTTATCAAGTAGATCGCTTGGAAAATCTTTCTCCGGCAGTTCAAAGCCCAGTTCTTTGGCAGCACGCTGTACAATGTCGTATCGGTCGGTAATGGTCTCAATTCGTTCGATATTATCAAAGCATCCTGCCAAAATCATATTCTTTACGTGCCGGGCATTGACAGGCACACGGGTCACTTCATCCGCATTGTCCGGGTCGTCCCAGTAGCTGTATTTTTTGAGCTTGTATCGGAAAATTCGATGGATAAAGTTTTCTATGGAGGTAAAACTACCACCACGATTACGCTCGGCGATGATATACTCCACAGCTTTTATTCCGAGCATTTTAATGCGTGTGAGCGACCAGAATATCTCATCGGTCTTGTAGTCGGTAAAGAATTTCACTTCCGACACATTCACATCCGGCGGCACAATCTTGGCCTTGGAGCATTGCTCCATCTCCGACATCAAAGCGGGTATCTCCTTGTCGTCCGCCCATTGCAAGGCTACGGTATAAAATGCGGTCGGATAGTTGGCTTTTAGATAGGCTCCGACATATGCAGTAATGGCGTATGCAGTGGCGTGAGAAGCGTTAAATAGGTAAGCACCAGACAGTTGTATAATATCCCATATTTTCACAGCATCCTCTTTGGGACAACCTCTCTCTCTTGCACCGACCATAAACTTCTCTTTCATCGCATGAATCTTATCTGTACGCTTCTTGGAGATAAGTTTTACCAAATTAACACCATCTCCTAATGAGAATCCACCCACTTCACGGGCTATCTGAGCAACTTGTTCTTGCATGACAATTAAACCGAAGGTACTTTTTAAAGCCTCATACGTCCCCCACAGATAAATCGGTGCAACTTCGCCACGTTTACAAAGTAGATACTTTTCCGTAGAACCAGCCTCGATAGGTGCTGGACGGTAGAGTGCCGCTGCCGCAATCAGGTCATTTATACAATCAGGTTTCATATCCATCAAAAACTTGGTCATACCTCTACCTGAGAACTGAAAAACATTTTGGCTAAATCCGTCGGAGAGTAGCTTATATACTTTCGTATCATCCAACGTCCCTTTGACAATCTCCTCAAACGAAATACTGGCACGATAAACTCGATTGCATTCGTTGATGGTCGATTGAATTTTAGAAAGCTCCTTGATACCCAAGCAGTCGTTTTTAAGTAGTCCAACCTCATCGAGCGAATAACCGTCAAATTCGGACACCAATACGTCATCTACTTTCTTGATGGGGGTATAATTAAAGCACTCCATCTCTTCGCCATCTTTGGTTTCGGGCGTGATAAGAATAGCCGATGCGTGTACCGATGCCGAGCGAGGTTGCCCCATCAAGCCTCGAATATCCTCAATCACCTGCGGGTAGTCCTGAATAAACTTGTTCACCTTCTTATTGACAGCAGCCAATTTGAAAAGCTCCGTCCAGTCCATTTTATCGTCCTCGAAGATGGCGGTGATGTAATTGACAATACTTAGAGGTACTTTATGCACCCTCGACACATCTTTAAGCACCGCCTTTAGTTTGAGTGTATTGAGTGTTCCGGCTGAGAAGACACGCTGCTTGCCGCCTACGTTATAACGTCTTTCGATATACTCTTTAACTTCCTCTCTTCGATTACTTTGGAAGTCGATATCCACGTCGCCACAGCTACCACCACCCCCTTGTCGATAACCGTCCAAAACAACTGTATCAAGAACGACTATCGGACTATTAGATATTTTTTGTTTGACACATACTATTTGCATTGCCTGTATATTTTAAAATTAACTATACTGGATATAGTTTGCTTGCATACATTGAATGCTATAGCCAAATCTCTTTGCGCTACTCCCAAATTATTCAGTTTGCGAATCCTTTTGACATCAATGTTGGATAATTTGGCATTAGAACTAAATTGTCCATAATCTTTTTTGAGCTTTTCATCAATTGCATGTTGGTAATTCTCTTTTCGAGTGCACATTTCCAAGTTACATACGCAGTTATTATAAACATTACCATCGATATGATTAATCTCGCACTCAGAATCCCAGTTTGACAAAAAACTCATTGCGACCAATCTATGCACCATGTATTTTGTGGCGACATTATGCATACTTAAATTTACCACTAAGTATGGAGATGTTTTCCCACTACCAACTCTTAAAATCTTAGAGGGAAAGGATGCCTTTTTACCATTCTTGTCAATAAGCGACCTAACGGTACTTCTAACTCTTCCAATGCTGCTCACTTCATAATATCCTTCAAATCCGGGAATCTTACGCCAGTTCTCTTGATCAATGGAATCTTCCATTATTTTAGTTGCTTTCAGAAACATTGCTTTTCTGTGTATTCCTGTAATGATATTTTTTACATTTTTTCTAATCTCCTTGGTCTTAGAATTGAAATTTTGCATTAACACTTCATATATTCCATTTTCTGTCAGCATCCATGCCTCCTGTTCTCCATCAAGGGTATCAACAATGTTTCGTATCTTTTCGTCATCGTCGATTGACCGTAACATCACTGAGGAATTGTCGTGCCCTATCCACTCAGCCACATCCTTAGCCAGAAATAGCGGATTCTCAAAATCACCATACACATTGACCTCCCGATTCAGAATTTTCTGCGTTGATAGCAGCACTGTTTGTTTTGTAGCCATACTAATTGAATTGTTTTGAATTTCTACATAATCTGTTATTCAATCTTCAGGCTTATTTCAGCGGTCAATATCTCTTTTACCACATTGAAGTAGTGGCTATCTTTTTCTATTCCTATGAATTTCCGACCTGTATTTCGAGCCGCAATCCCCGTTGAACCGGAGCCCATACAGTTATCAAGAACAGTCATACCCTCATTTGTATAGGTTCTAATCAGGTACTCCAAAAGACTGATAGGCTTCTGAGTTCGATGTACACACTTGCTGGGATGTGGTTTCTGAAAGGAGATGATGCTGGTAGGATGTTTAAGTGTACTGGCTTCCGTTTCAATGGGGTTATACACTCCGTAATTCTGATTTACGGTCTGCTTTGTTTTGTATTTTGTTCCTTTGCCGTGATTTGGTTTGCCAACACTCTTTTGAGGATTGTAGACAGGAGCTTTTTTATAAAATACAGCAATACTCTCGTGCCTCCTGAGCGGCATGCGATTAGCGTTCAGAAATCCCGTTGAGAGTTGCTTATCCCATACAAGGTCGTACTTAAATAGATTACGATTGCTGTTTACCAAATCCACATAAAATTCTCCTTGAGCAAAAAGAACTATTGCCCCATTATCAGAGATGATAGAATCGTAGCATTCCCACAGTTTATCAAAAGGGAGTGGTTTATCGTCTTTATGATTAGTAACGCCGTAAGGCAAGTCGCATAGAATCATATCTACTTTTATTCCCAGCTGGATAAGCCGTGGTATTACCTCCAAGCAATCACCATTATAGAGTGTTATGTTGTCTGTCATGATCGAAATAGTTTATTGTCCACAAAAAATCTTTATGGTCAAACACTAAGTCGTCACCATCCTTCAATTGATCAGCATATACTATTATTTCTGCTTCGCCACGTTTGATAAGTAATTGTGCATCCTTATCAAGTCGGAGCTTTTTCCCGTTTTCCAACTCAAATTCGACATACGAAGTGGACTCTATTTCACCAACTAACCGTGTCGTTTTTGAAGGGTATAATCCTGCACGTTCAGGGAGCAGGAAGCGTTCAAAAAGCAGGTTGTACTTTATCGGGTCAATAAGGGTAATGCCCATCAGATACAACGCCAGACAGCCTCCAGCCGAACCACGACCACAACCGACTAAAATACCATTCGTCCGAGCCCAATTCACGGTATCAAACTGCACAAGGCAATAATCCACATTATCCGTACTCTCTAAAATGTAAATCTCGTGTTCCAACCGCTTACGATATACCTCTTCTTCACCCTTTGGAACCAATCGCTCAAATCCCTCTTCCAGCAGAGCGAGAAACATCGTATGCCTATCTCCGTATTTTTGCTTCTCTTCATCAGTCATATCGTATCGGGGCATAAAGTTGCGGTCAGTCTCGTAAGCGGCCTCCGAAGCCTCGGCTATTTCTACCGTTGCTTTGCACATCCTTTCAAACAGAGCATTCACGTCCCATTTGTCGCTGAACAACGGTTTAATGACGGCAAAGTGCTCATCCACATCTTTGAAATACTGCTCCTCACTCTGTTCGTGTGCCGCTCCGGTGGCTACCTTATTCAAAATGATTTTGTTTCGTGAATCATCCTTATCCAAATAGTAGCAATCACATATCAGTATAGGTTCAATCTCGAATGAAAAGGTTACAGGATCGGTGAAATTCTCAAAATAACAAGCCTCAGAATGCAATACCTCGACATCGATACGTTCGGCTTTGTACTCTGACAAATCAACCTGAAAATAGAGTTTTCCAAAGGCTTCTTTCAGCATTGATATGACATGCCGATTCTGACTCAGCCAGCTACCCGAACGCTTACCGAGTACCAATGCGAGTCCATCGGCATAGTCCAGCAGTTGTCTAAGCGTCAGCGTATGGCCTTCACTATCTACCATAATGGATTTCTGGATACGTAGCAGATTTCGTAGCCCCTTATCGGTAAGGGCATAGACTTTCATCTCCACTTTCTCATCGAGGTGATTCATTGTAAACGAGTAACCGAAAATGTGTTTCAACTCCGCCTTGGCACACTCTTTTTGCAGGGTCAGCGTGGCGGCCATCGTGTTGTAATCGCAAATACCGAGTGCCGTATGGCCCAGATATTTTGCTTTTCGTACCCAGTCAGCCACATCACCCGAACCGTTCAGCAGCTCAAAGGAGGTATGTACACCCAAATTCACAAAAGGGATGTCAATCTGTGTCGGCTGTCGCTTACCGATATAGCGAAGCAGATTAAAGCGGAACTCCTCTCGCAAATCATAGTAGTAAAAGTTGTTGCCGAACGGAAACGCTACATAATAAATATCCTCCTGCATCAGCACATCGGGCGACTCCATCAGGTTAAACCGTACACCATTGTCATTGGCTTTGAATATGGAGTTCACCCCGGAAAGGTCAGCCAATAACATCTTTCCAAAATCTTCTATATCAATCAATTCATTGTCAATCTGCCGAAAGCATATTCGATTTGCTTCCAGCCATGCGATTAGTTCATTCATTATTCCTGTAATTTTGATAATTTGTATTCAAGTGGGGTTTTGAGATGCTGAGAGAAAATCTCAAAAATCTCGGTATAAGTCAGGTCTTGCCAATCCTTCGTGGGGTCTGCAATATCGGCGATGAAGACTTCAAAGTATCCGGACAGCTCGGTAGCGGTCTGCTTAATAGCAGACACGGCATCACCGTCAAAGCCCAGCACCACCGTGCGCACGCCTTTCGTCTGTAATTTGTAAATCTGCGTCTGTGATACCTTCTTGCCGAATGTCGCCACTGCTACAAAGTGCAGATTGTCGTACAGTTCGAGTTTTCGAGTCAGTGCCACCACGTCGAAAATCCCTTCAACCAGTATCACGGTATCCGTTTCATCCTCTATTATGGCATCGTAATTATAGAGCAGCTTCACAAAATCGTTCTGTATGGAGTTATTAAAACGGCGTATCTGGTATTCTCCTGTGCGTTTGGCTTTGCGGTTATAGCTGTCTATTTCCTCTTTTGACCAAGTATGACGGGCGACATAGCCCACCACATCGCCTGAGTCTATCACAGGGAAAATCACATAGTCATCGTATCTTCGGTTCAGTCCTGCGGTAACACCAACCGGAAAGTAATCGAAATCATCGTAAACAAATCCTCTATGTTTTAGGTATGGATGCGTATAGACCTGCCGATAAAAATCCGGCAGTTCCACAATACCCAGTGCATCGTCAATCTCTTCCTCGTTGTCGAGTGGGAACAAAAGGCGCTCATCCAGTGGTGCTGACAGATCAGCCGTTGGTGTTATCATCAGGTCGGTTCTGCCAATCTCTTCGAGCAGCTTATCCAATGTCAGCGTAGAACGGCCACACGAAAAGCAGTGTGCCATAAAAGGCTTTTTGTGAAGGGTCTCTTTGCCGATATAGATACCGTACTTGCCCTCCTTGCCACAATATGGACATCGAGCAATCAGGTTTTTATTACCACCATCCCGCTTAGCTCCCAAATGGCGGGTAATCTCTTCTATTAAAAATTCAGTCTCTTGCTTATTCATCTCTCTTAAGTGTTTAATGAGAAAGTTCGTTGGAAATCACAGAATATTTCGTTGTCGTAGTCGGTGGCTATTTTGATAGTGTCGCCTTTTTTGAAGAACCGGGATTTGGCGATATGAAGTCGCATCACATCTTCCTGCCGTTCTGCCGAAGATTGGTTCAATGAAATCAAGTGGGTACACGGACGGGCCAAGCCTTTTGCCTCGGAGCAGTTATACTCGGTAAGTACATTGTTCTCGTTATTGAGCCAATCACGATTTTCAATAGTCGCCTGATAGGTAACTACCATCCACACCTTCTCATCGGCAGCAAGATCTTTCAAGTCATTGGCAACGGCGATACGCTTACTGCGTTCGTGCTCGGCATTCCAGACACGACGACTGGCATCGGTCAACAAATCCATCGAATCAATAATTACAATATCAGGGTTACGTCCAGTCGTTTTACGATACTCTGCTATTCCGTTTTTAATATCAAGCGTTGAAACACGAGCATTGAATCGGGGGAAACATCGCACGGTAATCGAACCGCTCAAAGCCTCTACCATCCGCTCGAACTGGCGCATTTCGGTCTCTGAAATTTTACCTCGCTCAAAGTAATAGGCATTCTTAGATACCAAGCCACCACTGTAAGCATTCAGTGCTTCTTCCTCGGAACCCTCCAGTTGAAAGTGCAGGATGTGTAACCCATCGTCAATATTTCCTCGAATACCGATATGTTTCACGATATGGGATTTACCTACACCCGTGGAAGCCAAAAAGCAGGTAAGCTGACCACGTAAGTTGCGGCCTCCATTCAAGGCATCGAGATACGGCACATAGAACCGTGTCACTTGCGGCATCGAGGAGTTCTGCTCCTCACGGTCTTTGGCTTGGTTTTGACGGAATCGCTCGGTAAAGGTTTTGGCAACATCGACAAAGGCAGAGGATTTGAGTGTAAAGCCCGAAAGCCACTCAGCATACTCCTTCAGCAGATCTTGGGCTTTATCCTGTTTACTCTGGTTGTAGAGTTTTCCAACCTCGGAATAGACGTTCTGTAATCTGACTCCCTTGATATAGGATTCAAACATATCCAACACCGCTTCCGAACTGGTGTCTATGTCATATTCCTGAAACGTATTTATCAGTTCGATAGCATCGTAATCCGTACTGAATGCCTGAGAAAGCACTGCGTATGTCGGCGGGTTCTTGTAGTTGCGATAATGGTTGGCCACCACCTCTTGAATGCGCTGGAACGAACGGTCTGGCAAAAACTCTTTCTCCATATATTGCACCAGTACCCCGCAAATGGAATCACTTTGCAGGGCTGTGGCATATAACTCATACAAAAACTCAACGCTCAAAGGATTGGTTTTCGGCTTACCCATTTTGCACCTCCTTTCCGTTATACTCCGCTACCCGAAGACGGTAAATCTCCGGGTATAACTTTTGGGTGCGAATCTTACAAGCCTCCGATTTGGTGCAACTTTGGCACACCTCGGAGAAAGGAGTCCACAGCAATGTAGAAGCTCCACAGATATAATAACCAACCGCCGATGAGAGCGCACGACGTTTGGTGGCATCCTCATAGTCAGGATAGACAAATCGAAACAGAGGGTGTGTGTTACGGTCTTCAATCTGTCGGAGCAGATCCTCTCGAGTTAGCTTAAAATCAGCCAACCATTTATCCTCATAATACTTCTGTCCTTGTTTGCGAGCAATGAACCGCTTTGCGGTATTTGTTCCGAATGAGTGCGAGAGCTTCCAACGGGGCATATAGGCACTGCCAAACCCGTAGATTCGATGTGCCTGATAGACACAGTAATCGACAATGCGTTCCAGTCCCACCTCTCCGTAATGTTTGGTAAGGTAGTCTATCGCATCGTCAATCTGTTTCTCTGCCAACCGACCACCCGGCATTATAAAGGTGGATTGCACAGTTAGGCGTACCAGTAGCACAAACAGGCGACTTGTGAGTTTACTCTTCTCTTGCATCGCCGTCTCGTGTTATGAGGGTTCGCATCTGCTTCTTGGCTAAGAATATACGGCTCTTTATCGTATCCATATTCTTGGACTTCAGATTGCCGTTTTGGAAGGAGATTTCAACAATCTCTTCCAACTTATAGCCAGCCTGTTGAAGCAGTAAAGCCTCTTTGTGAATAGGTGCCAATTGGTCTAAGGCTTCTAAAATATCATCATTGTAGTACTGTCGGTAATTGTCCAGTCCCAGACAGTTGCCACTGACGTGTCCGCTATCTTCCATATCGGGAAGATTCACTACATCCACGTTATCGCTGACCTTCATCAGCGAATTGCGTTTGTTCAGGTCGAACACGTGGCGTTGTGCAACGGCATATATCCAGCTTTTGAGTTGCCGCTGCGGGTTATAACTCTCGATATAGCGAAAGAAGTTAACCAGCACTTCGCTGTAATTATCCTCAATATCGCTATCCTCGAATGTATATTTGATACATATACTGTATATCAGCCTCTTGTGAGGTAATATGTACTTTGTAAAAAGTTCTGTTCTGCGCTTGATTGACTCCGGGTCTAAATCACGCTCAGAGGGTAAAGATTGTTTTTTCACACGCTCTTGCCTGGCAGGTGAAACAATAAACTTCGTCTCAATCTGTCAGCTAATGCGCGTCAATTCATCAATCTAAAATCTCTTCTTGCAACACTCAAATAATTAAAAAATACGGTATTTGTGGCAGTAATACTTGAAGACCCAAAAGGCATCCGCCTCATCGTCCGTTCGTGGGTGGTAGCCGTACTTCTCGACACAAGCATTAATCATATCAAGTTTGGTGGCTCTGCCATTACCTGTGGCATACTTTTTAATGCTCATCACATTCAAAAATACCGGCTCTGGCAAACTCAGCTCATCGCATACCTCTAAGAGAATCCCTCGAAACTCCGATAACTTTCGCATATCGATGAAATGATTGTTTACATTTACATCCTCAGCTACAACCTGCTTGATACCGTGTTTAGTGATAAAGTCAATCAACGTATCACGAAAGGCCTTATGCTGTTTATTATCGTTTCGAGCTTTGGACTCATAGAAGTTCCACGCTCCTGATTCGTGAGTTGAATAATAGCCACACATAGTAGCTATATCCAACCCCAGAATCTGCTCCTTACACAATCCGTGATTCCCCATTCTCTTTGCGTATAGTTAATGTATGGGCGTATGACTCGCTGACGTGACCGTGAGAAACTACAAGTGCGGTAATTCCTAACTTGTTCAATGATTCAAACATCTTAGCATTGCCCTCCTCATCGACAGCGGCCAGTATCTCATCCAGCACCAACAAGTCTAATCCCTTGTCGTCATCACAGTTGCTATTGACTAACTTCTGCATGGCGAGAATGGACGAGAGGTTTACACGAGCTTTTTCGCCCTCGGAGAACTTGCCGAACGAACCGCAATCCATTCCATCCCTTACCAGTGAAACCGAGATTTTTTCTCTCACCTTACCTGTTTTCAAGGTTGTGTAGCCTGAAAAGTTAATCCGAATATCACTACCGATACTCTCCAAGAACTCATTGGTAATCTTGCTCAATGCCTCTATTTTCGTGTTGGCGAGATAGGACTTGAATTGTCCAAATCGTTGTTCCTGCTCACGAAGAGTACACAATTCTTTTTCAATCTCGGTTTTCTCTTTCAGCACCTCTTCCGACTTTTTGCGATAGGTCTTGAGTGATGCTTTCAGCGACACAATTACCTCATCGGGCGACGTATTGTTAATCTCTCCAATGGTGCTGTAAAGCGTTTCTATTGAACTTTCTGTTGCCGATATATCTTCCTGCAATCTTTTAACCTCACGTTTGCGCATCGTGGTTTGAGCGTCCACAATCTCGTATGCCTCATCAAACATCTTTCGGCGAGTGTTCTCAATATCGGTTTGGATGGCGGTAAGTTTATCTGATAACTGACGGCTTTTTCGTTGCAACGACTCCAATTTATAGTTAAGAGTTTGCAGCTCTTTTTCTGCCGCATCCACTTTATTCAGCCACTCGCTGTTATCTGTATTGAGTTTGCGCCTTGCTGTTTGAATATCTTGCTGGTCCTGTTCGATAAAGGCAATGGTCCTTTCTGCTTCTATACGTTTCTGATTCGCCACATCCAACTTGGCAATTAGCTGCTTCAAATCATTTGAGGCTTGAATCGGATCGAACGAGCTATCAGACAAAACGAACTTAAACTCACATTTTGGGCAGGTGATAACTCCGGCAATTTTATTCTTAAGAATCTCAATGGCAGAGTTATGAACACGTCTTGTCTCCAAGAGTGAGGCAGTGAGCTTATAGGTATCCTGCATCTCTTTCTCCAAATCAGAGAGTTGCTTTTTGTAGCTTTCACTTTGGGTCGTGGCAACTACAACAAACTGAGCGTACTGAGATTTTATCGTTTTATAAACCTCTATCTGCCTCTCAACTTCCTCAGTCACTGAGGTGATTTCGGGAGAGAGTGCGGCTTGTTCGCTCTTAGCCTGAGTCAATTCAGTGGTCTTTGTCTGCATGACACTATTCCAATCGGTCAATTTTCCGTAAGATTTGAGTGCCATTTGAATGCCACTCAAACAGGTCTCCAACGAATCCTCGCTGTTTTCAAGCAGCTGAATCTCCTTATCAGTTGCATCAAGCGTAACCAAGATATCTCTATTGACATCAACCTGAACACTCATACCACGAATCAACTCCCGTTTGTCGGTAATGCTTTTTTCGATGGCGGCAATCTTTTCCATCTTACTTTTGGCACGTTCCTGTGTACTGTTCTCTTCCTGTTCAATTTGCTCCACAAGCATTTTGATACGTCCGTCCACACCCGCCAACTCCAAATCTGTCTCGTGCAACTCTTTTTCTATGGGAGTTATATCTTCGACAATCTTGGCAATGGCTTCATCGACTACAATTCCATTCGAGAAACGATTTATAATCTCTTTTTTCTCCTTGTCGGAACTGGATAAAAAATCCTCGTATCGATGCTTCGAGAGAATAAAGTTATTAAAGAGTTCATCACGGGTAATACCCAATTTTTCAAGGATATACTTATTATAACCATCAACCGAGTGCTGCACTGCTTCATCGGTTGTTACGATTTGTCCGTCTCTCTCGATGATACAACGAACCCCCGAAGCACCCTTGCGATAAATGGTTCTTTCAATGGTAAAGAGTTCACTCGATGAAGTATTGGAAAACTCCAACGATACGTAGCACTCATCAGCTGCATCGTTGATAATCTCCTCGTTTTTGATTTTACGAAGTGGTGAGCCGGTAATGCCGATGGCGATGCACTCCAAAAGTGCGGATTTACCCGAACCATTCGAGCGTTGGCTCTCGTTATCCCGATTGTCTCCGAATATCAATGTAGTTACGCCCTGAGAAATAGTGTAGTCCAACTCTTTGAAAGCACAGAGATTTTGTGCTGTGATTCTATTTAATTTCCACATAATTAGCTGATTTTAGAGAGGTAAGACAATCCTAACGCCACATCCTCAATCTGTTTTTCGCGACAAAATTCAGTGTAAGTCTCACGAATCTTACGGCTATCGAATTTTTCGAACAAGGAAGAGGAGGCCACATCTGTCTGCTCGGAATCCTCCGTTATGATTTCCACTTTCGAAGCTCCTGCTTCCAGTAGCTTGGCTTTGTCAATGCCGGATGCTTTTGCTGATGTGGCATGAATACGTACCTTAATACGTAAATTACCAATCTCTTTGAACTCATCCAGAAGGTCGGTCAAGTGAATATCCACCTTGTCGGCTTCAATATCAACTACCTTATAACGCAGGTTAGCACGATTCTGAATAAATGTTTGTTTACCATCGCTATACAACACCGTGTAACCTTTCTCTTCATCCTCTCCAAAATTATGCTGACGGCTGCTGCCGATATATTCGATACGGGTTTTAGGGATAACACAACGATTATGGAAGTGAGCCACAAAAACACGCTCAAACTCGTCAAAGATGTTTGCAGGCAACTCTTTTTCGCTTGGCGTAGACAGTGCTCCGTTGATACCTTCGTGGATATATAGAAAATTCTTTCTCTTAGGATCTATGTTGTTCTGCTTCACCTCTGACAATTTATCTACAAAACTGCCGTCTTCGGGGAAGTAAGGAATCATATGTAGCAAAGCATACTGCCCGTCACCAATGGGTAGCGTCAGGTAGTTATCGGCTACCAACACATTGGGATGCTGGTCGAAGATATGGCAATAGCCTCTCACTGCCTCTTGATTCACAAGATCATGGTTGCCGTTTGCCAATATCACACGGATATTCTTCTCGGCTGCCGTCATCAAACAATCATGCACAGCCAACAAAATATCGAGGGTTTGAGAAGCACGGGATAGGAATAGATCGCCGCCGATAGCAATCTCCTTGACATTCATCTTCTCGCATATGGATAGTGCCTCGTTCCAGTTTGCTATAAATTCGGGAATGTTCTCTTTCCCGATATGCAAATCATTCATCAGAAGCAGGCACGGATAACTTTTATCTGCCATAATAAGCGTATAAGAGTGATGGAAAAGGCAGTTTTACTCTGCCTTCTCCAAAACTTGTGAATAAATAATCTGTGATTACCCGCTTATCTACGGCGGCGACGTTCAGTTGATTCAGGTGTAGGTTCTTCCGTTGGTTGGGGTTCGGGAGTTGGAACCTGCTCGGCTTCCGCCTCGGGGTCTGTTTCCAAAGCCTCCTCGATTAGGTTAAGAAGTTCTTTGTTCGAGGTTGAGCGTGTGATGCGAACCGATAGTTTCTCCTGCTCGATAAAGGTGCGAATCAGACCACGAAGCTCTTGTCCCTCTTCAGTTTTATCCGACAGCCCTTTGTCTTGTAACTCGTCGTAACGGTTGAAAAGGTCGTCCAACAATAGCCCTGTTCCATTCGATGCGTTCTCCTTGGCATCTTTGGTGCGTTTGTCGAATGAGAACGAGCTGGTATCTTCTTTCGGAAGTTCCGAGCCTAATGTTTCAATAGTCTCCTGCATATCCTTATCACCCATAATCGACATACCATATTTTGCATCACACTGTTTCAGGTATTCAAGTGTTGCCTCATACTGGTAGCGAGAGTAGCGGTAGATGATTTCGGGAATGCGGGTTGCAGACATCAACTTGGTCAGTTCCTCGGAGGTGAGAGCTTCGTTATCAGACTCATTGTCAATCTCGATGGAGTACTCGGTCTTGTTTCCGTTCTTTTTCTTCTCAATCTCCACAGGATAGGCATTGTACACCGAACTGATAGGACAAGGGAAGCCTGGAGATTTCTGCAACTTCTTCTGCCAGAGTTTGAACTTACGCTCGTCCAGCTCCTTGAACTGGGCGTGAGAAAGAGTGAGTAACTGGAAACCTTTGGCACGTTCATTCAGGTCTATCACGTACATGGCGTGACCGTAGTTGAATTTCAGTCCGCCACCAAATGAGCCGCCGCCAATCTTCTCGGCTAACTTCTCATCACCTCGGTTCTGAGCCTCGGCAACCGCTAATTTACGGTAAGTGTCGATCAAATCAACAGAGAATCCGGCATCCGTGGTTCGTGGTACGGTAACATACATAGATGTGGCTTTCCCGTTACCTGTAATGGGTTTTTCCAGCTCCATCAATAGTTGGCGTACAGGGTACTCGTAACTGCGGCGGTCACTGGTGCCGTCACGGTTGGGAGCGATGGGCAGGACACGAAGGCGATAAGTTCCCAACTTATCCATACGGAAAAATTCCGTCTTCGCAAAGGATTTGTTCTCTTCGAGGGCACGGGTTTGCGCCTCCTCATAGCTTTCTTGCGATGCTAAAAACATCTCTTCGACCGACATCACTTGTTGGTCATTTTCCTCAAAATTGTCTTGCATGATTGCAATAGTGTAAAATTAAACTGCCCGAAGCAATCTAATCAAAGTAACAGACAGGTTCGGTTACACCGTCCGTTTCAACTAACAATCAATTTATAATATGGGAGGAAGTCGGAGCGGTAGGCTCCTTGGTTCACTCGGCGGCAAAGCGCCTCAGTCAAGTAAGTATCGGCAAGAGAAGCCGATATACCTGCAAATGTACAAAACTTAATCGTCTCCGCAATGGCTTCCCTTACTTTTTTGTTTCATTTTTACTCTCATTTTCTGCACATTACATTCATTTCTCTGGATATACCGATTGAGCTTTTTCTCGCGTATTGCGGTGTAAAATTGAGCCCTCTTTGCTGTCAACTTTTTAGGACGATTGCAACAGATTCCTTTTTCCTCATATTCTTCCAAGTATCGAAGAAATTTAGGTTTTTTCAGAGCCGGGTCATTCGAGGCGGAGCACACCACACGGATAGTTCGCATCGAAGGTTCCGGAAATGTCGTTTTCGGGGTCATCCTCATAATAATCTCATATACAGCCGGGATCTCCCATTTGAGCATAAAACCCAAACGGGTCTCTTCAAACTTATACTTTTTCCATGTTCCCTTTGGTCTTCCTTCCTCTTTTCGTCGAGGTGTCGGACTCGGGCACGGAGGGAGTGTTATCCTCGCTCCCTTGAATTTCTT
>OGMW01000504.1_pt1 | contig 41419 bp, 58 predicted proteins | sample 1573281 | NCBI WGS metagenome assembly OGMW01 (sample SAMEA2581907, study PRJEB24529) | metagenome | biome: Human gut stool | place: China | collected 2011 | reverse complement strand
CGCCTTATCACAGAAAGGCAGGAAATGATATGGACAAAAAGGGAATACTGACTGTTGTGATACGACATGAAGAGTGACATAAAAGAGGGTGAGTGAACAATCCCGAATAATCCCGAAGAATCCTGAGTTTATGAGGGTTCCGGGGACTTTGTTAAAAATTCTATGACATTCTTGATGTCGCAGTGTAAAGAGTGAAAAAGAGGGTCTGTGAAGGCTCTTAAAAATAGTAAAGATAAATCTTTAAAAGGCTTTAACTCCGCTTAAACTAAGGGGTTAGAGCCTTTTTTGGTGCGTGCGGACGACAAGAGAAAACGGTGGGGACTAAGGAACTAAGTGAAAAAATGTTACACTTTAGTTCCTTAGTCCGTTTTGTCCAGTAAAATCAAGGGTTTCCAAAGTTACACTTACAAAAAATGCAAAAATGCGACATGAAGAATGGCGAAGGATATATAAAAAATAATCGTATCAGTACGATAAATACACGAAAAAAATAGCTTCAATCAAGAGAAGCGTTGTTTCTGATCTTCAGTGAGAATTACTTTGCCCTGGATCTTAAAGTCATGCTGCTCAGTTAAAGGATATTTAAAGGGAGTAAAATCTGGGTTTAACGACCGTAAAACCATTGTTGAACTGGTAGGGGAATACTGTTTACAGGTGACATTACCATCTATATAGAAGATACCGATATCCTCAAGATTCAGCGATTCACAGTTCCGGACGAAAATATATTCCCCGTCCTGAATCACTGGCTCCATGCTGTGACCTTTAGCAATCAGCGCGTAGTCAGCGGATACAGGCGCAGATATGTAGCCTAATGGAATGCTGATCCCCTCAATCGGTTCACCAGCTGCCACATATCCAAGCACAGCGATCTCTTTAGTCTGTGTTTTATATGTAGCGGCTGCCTCACGCATGACAGATGTCTTTGAATTAGTTTCTTCTATATTATAAGAAACCTTCTTCGATGGAACATCCAGCAAACAGATTTCCATAAAATAATCTATTTTTGTCTTATCCAAATCGGATAGCTTTCTATATTTATTTAAAAAAATGTCTTCCTTTTCGCTGTGGCTATTATCGACTGTATTTTTGGTTTCTGAGACTCCGGTTGCAAGCCAGGATACAGATACGTTGAGCAAATTTGCAACTGAAATAACCTTATCCATCGAGGGAGAATTTTTATCCCATCTATACATTGTACGATTTCCGAAACCTAATTCGTGCTCTATCTGCGGGATCGAAGTGCCGTTCTGGGCTGCTGCATCTTTAATTCTATTTACAATACTCATAAAAACCTCCTTAGGGGTAGTTGTAAATTTGCATAATAACAGATTGACAATATACAAATTTACAACTATAATAAAAACGTACCAATTCGATAAGACGATTATATTACAGGAAAAACGTGGAATCAAGCAATTTGAAAGGAGGAAACTGGTGCATGAAGAACAGACAACAGGTGTCTCCGATTGGCATGGAGATTAAAATAGCACTGATCCGGAAGAATATGGAAGCGAAAGAACTGGCCCGCAGGATTGGAAAAGCGAAGTCAACGGTGTCGGATGTGATATCCGGAAGGAACCAGTGCACGGAAACAATCGAGCTGATCCGGAAGGAGCTAGAAATTTGAGCCTAAATAATCGGATCCATTCGCCATACTGTAAATAGAGGGTAAGAACAAATTTTCACCAGGAGGAAAAACGATGAGGAAGAAAAGATTAAAAAAGGGAATTGCAGAGCTTAGAAGCGAAAACCAAGCTCTGCGGAAAAGAATTGAGGAGCCAGATTGGAAAGAAGAGTGTACAAAAACAGTTAAATGGTGGAAAGAATATAGAACGAAGAATCCTACGAGTCTGAATCAGATTCTTCGTCAGGAATTATAAAAGGCCCAATGTCGATACCATGGCATTGTAATTCTTCGCGAAGCTGTTCATGGTAAGTGGAAATGGCAGCATAGGCAGCAAAGGCCAGAATGTCATCCATGTATGCTCCGAAAATATGAAGAGAAATTGCTGGACGTAAATGCTTTGAAGGCGCTGGTGAGTCTTCTAAAAATTTTTTGAGCAGTGAAACAAAACGCTCATCAGTTTGGCTCACGAATTTTCTAACATCCATATGAAAGCTCCTTTCAGAATAATAAAAATGGCTACCCCCAACAGGCAAGTCAAAGGGTAGCCAGGACAAACGTCTATCTATAATATGCCATAGTTTGCAAAGAAAATCAAGAACTTTTTCTCCGTCCCGGTTCAGCCCGGCGGCCGTCAGCAGGCGCGGAGAGACTATAAGAGGCAAAACATCAGGCAAGGAGGTGAGGGGAATGCAGAAAAGCATTACTGATGTAAGACTGACTCCAGAGGAATATGCAAGCCTGCGCGGCTGCTCTACGCGATATGTGCGGAAGCTGTGCCAAGATGGAAACATCGACTGCTATGAAGTAAAAGGAAACAAAGGCAGGGGCGGCATGACCTATGAAATCCCATTGATTTCCCTCACAGAGAAGGAAATCAAGAGGTATCTGAGAAATCAGGAGAAGCAGGAAAAGCAGCAAAAACAGGAAGAACCGGAGCCAGAAACCAAGGTCATCAGCCTGGAATATGAAAAACTTTCAGCCGAGGAACGCCAGGAACTGAACATGAAAAACAAGATCCTGGATGACTGGCTGAACTACCGGTGTCAGGAGAAACCCAAGGGGAAGACGCTGGCGGAAATAGATGAAGACTATGTGAATTTCATCCAGCTTCAGTATCCGGAGCTTCCGATCAGTGTCCGGAGCATCCAGCGTTGGGACAAGACCCGGAGAACGAAGGGCGAGGCCGGACTGGTGGACAGCCGTGGAAAGCACGGGAACCACAAGTCCAAGATGACTCAGGTCATCGCAGATATTTTTGAGTTTTACTATCTGGATGAGAGCCGAAAGTCGGCAGCCATGTGCATGAAACTGACAGAGCTGGAGATCAAGAAGCTGGCGAAGGAAGACCCGACGCTGCAGGTGCTGCTGGATAACTTCCCAGCACTCCGAACATTTGAGCGCTGGGTTGAGGAAAAAATCCCGTATCCGGTTGTCCAGTATTTCCGTTACGGATCTAAGGCATGTAAAGACAAGTGCCTGCCGTATGTACATAGAAGCTACGAAGACCTGTACAGCAACGATGTCTGGGTTTGTGACAACCACACGTTCGATGTAATTATCCAAAAGGATGAAAAGCCGCTGCGTGTGTACCTCACTGCCTTCCTGGACGTCCGGAGCCGGAAGGTGGTCGGTCATTATGTCACGCTGGCCCCATCATCCGATGCTACGTTGTACGCTCTCCGGAACGGAATTGAGAACTATGGCATCCCGAAGCGGATCCTGGCTGATAATGGACGAGAGTTCCTGACCTACGATATCGGCGGCAGGGGTTTCCGAAAGCATTCCAAGGCCGCAGAGCTGGATCCAGCGAATATTATGGAACGTTTAGGTATTGACTTCCACACGGCACTTGTCAGAAATGCCCGTGCGAAAATCATCGAGCGAACTTTCCTGACAGTTAAAGAAGAGTTTTCTAAGCTGTTCCTGGCTTATACTGGCGGAAACACCCAGGAGAGACCGGAACGCCTGAAGTATATCGGAAAGGATCTGACAAAGCAGGTGATCCTAGAAGACTTTGAAACTTTTGTAAGGCAATATATTGAAGGCTACTATAACCAGCGAGAAAACACTGGTATCGGAATGCACGGCATGACTCCAAACCAGGTTTACAAGAAGTACCTGGTAGAACAGAGAGTGGCACCGCAAGAGGTTCTGAACCTGATGATGCTGAGAAGTACAAGGCTTCAGAAGGTACAGAGAGCAGGCGTGAAGCTGACGTTCTACGATAAAGATATCTGGTTTAAGGATCCGGCACTGATGGCGGAGCACTTCGGTGAAAAGGTGTATGTCCGCTATAACCCGACTGAATTGGAAACAGTACGAGTATATGACGAGCAGGACCGCTATATCCTGACTGCAACGCAGGATAAGGAACTGGGTTATTTTGCTTCTAAGGAAGAAGTTGCTCAGAAGATGAAGGAACAGAGACAGTACGAGAAGATCGTCAAGTCCTACAGGAAGGACAAGCAGATCAAGGCGACGGACGCTCTGGATCTTATCATGGAAGCTGCAGCGGACAACATGAAAACCGAGGAGCACCTGAGCCCGGATATCATCCGGATCATGAAGTCGCCGGACGCAGAGTTCAACGAGCTGTGCATCCAGCAGGCTGTTGGCGGCGATGTACTGGACTGGGCGGCAGCGAACGAGCGGATCAGGAACTCAAGAAATTCAAGGAATTTAGATTTTTAACTTTACTTCCGGCAGGGGTCACAGCTTGCCGGAGGACTTGGCACCGGATCGGCGCCGTTAATACATAAAAAAATAGGAGGACAAGCGTATGATGACAGAACAGCAGGCAATCGAAGCACTCAGAAAGTATATTAAAGCTACGGGGAAGACACAGGTAGCTGTTGCAAAAGAACTGAATATCAGCGAGTCGAGAATAAGCCAGTTCCTTGCGGGGGAGTACAGATCTCCGCATACGGTTATTCCGGCGGTCGAAGCGTTAATGAAACAGCAGGAGAATAAATCGCTGGCTCCGAAGTCTCCGGGATATGCGGAAACCAGCGTGAGCAAGCGCGTGAAGGATGCGATTGAATACTGCCGCCTGATGGGAAAGCCGGGAATTATCTTCGGAGATGCAGGAGTCGGCAAGACCATGGCGATCGAGAAGTATTGTGAAGAGAACCCTATGGCGATCAGCATCAGCATCAATCCGGTTTTCGCAACGATTTCTGGAGTGAATGACCTGCTGGCGGACAAGATGGGGATCAGGGAGCGGAATGCAAGACGGTTCTTCCTGGAAGCCGTGAGACGACTGAAAGGATCTGGCCGTGTGATCATCATTGATGAAGCGCAGCACCTGACGAAGAAGACGATCGAGTATATCAGAAGCTTATCGGATGAGGCGGAGATCGGTGTGTGCTACGTCGGAAATGAAGAGGTATACCGCCGCCTGAACGGAACCGGAAAGGCAGATTTCGCGCAGATCTTTAACCGGAATACAGTGAATGAGCAGGTGCTGTTGAGCAGTATCAAGCGTGAGGATGTTGAAAGCATCTTCGCCAACAGCCGCCTTGATGAGGAATCCCTGGATTTCCTCTATAAAATTGCAAGATCCATCTACGGGATCCGCGGCGCGGTCAATATCTACGTGGCTGCGGTCGGGTTCTTCGGACAGGCAGATGTAAACAAACTTGCTCAGGCAGCAAAGAAAATCAAAATCAAATAAGCGGAGGACAAACATCATGAGAAGAAGAATCGTTATTGAACTGGATGCAGTAGGACACGGCCCGGATCGCAGCATTATGGATAAGATTGCTTATCTGGCAATCAAGGCAATTCGCTCCGGCGGCGGCAACCTGGTGAGTATCCGTGAGGAAGAGGTGGAGCCGGTTAGAGCCAACCAGGGTGAGCTGGAAGAGTTTGAGGTGATGAGAAGATGACACAGGCCAAGCGGAAACCGATGACGCAGCGCGAGAAAAGAGCCCGCGCTGCGGCGAAGAAAGAGCTGCAGGAGCAGGGGATTCTTCCGCCTAACAAGAAACGGCTGGACCGCAAGAAATTTGCCCGGGAAGTAATGGAGGCATGGAACGAAGAAATGCAGATATTTGAGATCGGTGATGCGTTCTGCCTGGCAAATGCTATTTCGTGTATGGTCAGCAGCAAAATGACGAAGGTCACAGAGGAACAGGTGGGAGTCTTGAAGCTTCTGAAAACCGCGATGGAGATTAAGAAATTCAGGAAGAAGCTGAAGGATGAAAACCGGGAATCCTACAAGGTGAAAGAACTTTACGAAGTGATAGAGCCAATATTGAAATTATGATCAGGAGGACAAAGATGAATACAGTACAGGTAACATTAAATGTTTATTACAAAATCGTAGGCGCTGACTTATACGGTGGACCGGAAAGCACAGGCTATGCGATGATGAATGTTGATTTTGATAAAGAAAATTTAAAGGATATGGACTTTCAAAAGTTTAAGGAAGAATGTGCTGCTGGTTTCGCAGAAATGTGTAAGGTTCCGGTCGAAAATGTAACACTCATCTCCAGACAGGAATACGAAACAAATACCGCAGATCTGGAAGGACCGGATGGAGTAGCCGAGTTTTAAAGCTTGCGGGGATTATTTCCCCGCCCTTAATGCAGCCGAGGACGGTCCAAAGCCCGTGTAAATGCAGATGGAGGAACACCAGGAAAGAAGGAGGAAGCTTATGCACAACGTAAAAAGAATAACAAGCCACGGGTCTGTTAGCATTCCCGTGGCAATTCGGCGCTCCTTGGGGATCCAGGCAAGAGATGCGCTGGATGTGTCAGTCAACGACAAGGGTCAGATCATCCTGGAGCCGCATGTGAGAAGATGCAATATCTGCGGATCCGCGGAGAACGTACATCCGTTCCACGGACGGTACATCTGCCGGAGCTGCTGCCAGGAGGCTATGAGACTGCTGCAGGGAGGTGGACAGAATGCCGATTGATGATAAGAAAGACCTTCAGAACACTGCTGTGGCAACCATGAACCTGAAGGAGATGGACACCAGCGACCTGATCGACCTGGCAGCTGCCAAGAAAGCGAAGGCGGACTTCGCGGCCGTCGAGTGCAACATCGTGACCGCTGAGATCCAGGACCGCGTGCTGCATTACCTGGATGATCGTCATATCAAGTTCACAGAGCGCGCCGGTACCGGCCGGACTGTGGTTTCTGTGACCGTGGCTCAGAACGTGGACATCCTGAACTACCCGCAGCTCCGCAACCTTTTAGGGACGGAGCTGGCGGATGAGAAGGTCAGTATCAAGAAACCGGAAGTAAAGTACGATATTGATAAGCTCTTTAAACAGGCTTTAACCGCAATTATCCTGGACGATTATGAGAGAAACATGACCATTGAGGATGTCCTGGATAAAGCCGGTTGGTGCGCGGATGATCCGAAAAAGAAAACGTCCTTGTTAAAGAAGTTAAAGGGCGAGTACAAGGCGGATAAAAAGACTGTCCTGGCAGCTCTGAACATGACGGAAGACGACATTGATATCGACACGGAGCTGTATCTGATCTACCAGATCCACAACTGGCAGCTGATCACCGCATTCTTTGATGAGGAGACTTTTGAGGAAACCGCGGAACAGATCAAGCGCTATGTAACCGTAAACGAGACTGTAAAGGTCGGCATCAAGATCTGACCTGAGAAAGGGGTGGCACTATGAACCTGGCATCTGCAGCACAGAAAAGGAAGATCTATTCACTAGCTAAGGATTACGGTATGGACAAAGATCTGCTTCATGCGTATATCGAAGCTCTGGTACACAAGGACAGCGTGCGGAAGCTGACCGTTGCGGAGGCGATCCGGGTGATCGACGGACTGACTGGCAAGGATGTCCGGTCGGTGAACCCAAAGCAGGAAGGCATGTCTTACGCTCAGAAGCGTTATCTGGCCAGCCTGGCGATCCGGCTGGGTTGGACAGAGGAAGACGGAAGTCTGAATGAGAAGCGCCTGAATGGGTTCTGCCGGAGCCAGTACAGCACATTGTACTGGACCGGCCTGACCCGATCGAAAGCCAGCAAAGCGATCGAGGCGCTGAAAACTATGGTGGAGAGGGAGGAGAGTGCTTAATTGAAGAAGCATACAGAACGACCATCGGAGCGGATCGAGCAGCTGCTGAGTTACATCGCAGACTGCAAGAAGGAATATGAGCAGGCGAAGGAACTGGTGAAGATCGAGGAGAGCAAGCTTCAGGACTTCCTTCATGAGATCGAGTTTACACCCGATAAGAATGAAAGAAACCGGCTTGCCACTCAGCTCCAGCAGTCCAGACGGATCCGCAGACAGAACAAGGACCGGATGCAGGAGTTGGAATTTATCATCAACTTCTGCAGTGAGACTAATAACAGGAAGGCCTTGAACGGCCTGAGACAGCTCCTGAAGAACCAGAAAGCACGGGAGGAGTATCTGCATGGAGAACGGCACTATAACAAAAGAGCTGCCGGAAATGACCGTATCCGAGTACATCCGGAAAATGGCAGCGATCAGCAAAACGCCCCAGCATGAGGTGATCCTGGACTGTTTAGGGTACTATGACCTGTACGGGACAAGAGATCTCACGCTGGAGCAGGCGGCGGAATTTTGGGAGGTGGTGCGGCCGAGATAAGGCAAAAGAAACAGTAAAATGGGATAACACAGAAAGGAATGTGCATAAGTATGAAGAAAATTTTAATCATTTGTGGACACGGTGAGGGAGATCCGGGAGCCTGCAGCACAATGGACGGGGTACACCGTCAGGAATATCTCTACACCAGAGAGCTAGGAAACCTGTTAATGGGATGCTTCGGTGACGCCGATGCAAAAGTTACCATGTACGATCAGAATAAGAACTGCTATAAGCAGAACAAAACCGGTACCGGCCCGAATTTCAAGGCATATGACTACATCTTTGAGCTGCATTTCAACGCGAAACGTACACCGAGTTACGAGGCGGACGGCAAGATCACCGGCATCGGTTTTTACCTCCATACCGGCATCGGCGGTGTGTCCGTAGAGAAGCAGATCTTAAAGAACGTGGTAGCGCTTGGCTTTAAACAGTGGGCGGACGGTCTTTTCTATGTGACAAACCTGCTGAACTGTAATAAGGCGTACAGAGAAGGCGTTGATTATGCGCTGCTGGAGACTGCTTTTATCGACGATCTGGATGATATGCGGTGGTATGATGCTCACAAGAAGCAGGTCGCTCAGGCGATCGCGGACGGTATCATCGACGGCTTCGGCATCCGGAAGGCGAAGAGTGCAGCACAGGTTACGGAGCCGGGCTGGAAGAGAGATACGACCGGCTGGTGGTACTTATGTGAGGATGGCAGCTATCCGGCAGGCGGCTGGAAAGAGATTAACGGTCACTGGTTCCTCTTTGATGATGAGGGCTATATGCTGACCGGACTGCAACATCATAAGGGAAAAGCTTACTATCTCTGTGAGGAGGACGGACCGAACCAGGGAGCACTGATGGAGACAGACGATCAGGGCGCTCTGACGGTGGTATGGACAGCTGAGTAACTGACGGAGCAATGACAACAGGAGGTGGTTATGTATGGAGAAGGGCGGCGATATCACGATCGAAGACCTGCAGGAGCAGCATCGTGGGTATGCGGAGATCGTAGGAATCGACAAGCTGATCAAGCTGTCAGAGGTTTACGGCGGTACCCAGATCTACATACCGAAAAAGGACGAGCTGCTGAAGAATAAGAAGTACAGAGCCATCTCCGAAGAATTTGACGGATCGAACATCAAAACCTTGGCGAAAAAGTACCAGGTATCAGAGTCAACAGTCTACCGGATCGTGCGGGAACAGCTGATCAAGCCGGAAGGAAAACAGGTTCCCGGACAGCACGATCTGTTTGAATATATCAAATAAATCAGGCGTCAAGCCTCTGTCAAAAACATTGTCACAGACAACGTACAAGAAATTGAATCTATGCTATCATCTCAGTGTAAGGGCCTTGCACTGAGATTTTTTTAACCCATTTAGGAGGAAAAACAGAATGAGAGAAATTATGACGGATGTTGCGACCACGATCTTGCTTGCAGTGATTACCATGGGCGTGACTGTGGTATGTGATACAGTCCGAAAAGCCGGAATGAGCTGGCTGGAAAAGGTCCGAGATGATGCAGAAAAAAAGAACCTGGAGATATCCGCATCCATGTTTGAGACAGCGAATAAACTGCTTGCCAGCATAACGTATAACGCTGTGGCGGCTATGGAGCAGACGAAGGCTAGTGAGATCCGCGAGAAGGTCAAGGCCGGACTGGTGGACAGAAGCCAGCTGACGATCCTGGCGAAGGATGTACTGTACAACGTAAAAGAGCAGCTGACCCCGGATATCACGGATATCCTGAACAAGTATGTGGGTGATCTGGATAAGTACATTGAGACGCAGATCGAGTCTTATCTGATGGAAGTCAAGAACACGAAGGTCCAGGCTATGCCGCTTCTGGAAGCAACAGGGATTTTGAATGCAGGAACGGAAGCTCAGGACGGGTATTCCGAAAATGAGGTGTAAGGATGTGACGGAATGATCGAAATGTCAACGATCCTGGAATCTGTCGTGAAGCTTGGCGTGGAGAGTGGCCTTCTGATCCTGTTCGTCTGGTATTTTATGAAGAGGGACAAGGAACGCGAGACGGAACTGGTTGAAGAAAAGTGCAAGCAGCGGGAAGAGACGAAGAAACAGAAGGAAGAGATCCAGAAGGAACTGGAGAACTACAAGACATCAGCCAACGAGAAGGAGAAGATCCTGCTGTCGGAGAATGCGAAACGGGAGGAACTGATCCGGAATGAGGCAGAGAAAAGGGAACAGCTCCTGAAGGAGGAAGCTGAGAAGCGTGAAAATGCCCTGATGGAGCAGCTAAACGCCACCAGCGCCACTTTAAAGGAGATCAGCACATCTATGGACGGGATCAACCGGTCTATGGATGGGATTAACCGGACGGTCGAGAATGTCCTGGGCCGGATGGAAAAGATGGAAAACAAAATTGCAACAATGATGGAGTAGGAGCGAGAAGATGAATCACACGCCGTTAGATATTATCAAGACCAAGCAGCTCCGAGGGAACATGATCGAGGCTCTGTACCGCTACTACGGCGAGGATATCAGCTTATCAGTTCTGAAGGCGTCCTTACCCCTTGCTGGGCTGATCAAGGATGCAGAGATGAAATCCGCCGTGTATTACCTTGGCGGCAAGGAAAAAGAGTATGTGAAGCTGGTCTTAAACAAGACAAATTACATGGATTCCCTGATCTGGCTGACGCCGAGGGGCGTGAACCTTGCCGAGGGAGATCTGCAGGATGTAGGAGTGGTTATTGATGAGTGATTTGTTAAAAGCAATGGAAAATCAGGTGATGCGGAATCAGCTTCTGGAGCTGCTTCAGGAAGCCGGACCGAACGGAGCAAATGAAAAAGTGATCGCCATGGCGATGAAGAAAGCCGGTTATCCGGTCAAGCCTGAGCAGTTAAAGAAGGATCTGTATTACTTGGAAAAGAAGAACCTGATCGAATGCGTGAAGTGTGAGAACAAGGCGCTGAAGATCAATATGGATGTGTACATGATCACTCCGGACGGTATCGACGCCCTGGAAGGGACCACAGAGGTGCCGGGAATCGGGGTGGAGTAATGGCGGAGAAGAACCGGGCTCACGGTAAGATCGATGGTCTGCCTCCGGAGATTCGGGAAGGCGTGGAACAGCAGCTGATGACCGGAGAGACATATGGAGCGATCGCGGAAGACCTGAAGGAAAAAGGATATGATGTGCACTCCAGCAGCGTCGGACGTTACGGCCGGAGGTATCTGAAGAAGTTTGAAAGCGTCCGGGTAGCCCAGCAATTTGCGAAGCTCCTGGCGGAGGATAACGTGGAACGCCCGCCGACCGAGATCCATGAGGCGAACAATATGATCATGAACCAGATCATCATGGAAACGCTTATGGATGATCAGCTGGATGCGGACGGACTTGGCAAGGCTGCGAATGCGGTGGCTACGCTGCAGAGAGCACAGGTCCAGAACGAGAAGCTGAAGATGGCATCTAGGAAGGAAGCCGGTGCAGTACATACGGCTATGAATATTCTGAAGGACAAGGTCTTCATGGAGATCGCCGAAAAACATCCGGATGTTGCGAACATCCTGATCCAGCTTGCGGAGCAGACTGAGGAAGAGATGGAAAAAATGAAGTGACGCTCTGAGCGCCCTGTATTTCGATTTTAGAGCGCACATGGAGAAATAGTCGTCTAAGAAAAGTTAAAGGCATTTGAAGCGAGTTAAAGGGCAATTAAACATGGTTCTGTCTGGCAGAAGGGACGCACATGAAGAAAAATGTGCAGTCTGTGTTCATGCCCTGGCGGAATCCGACAAAAATGGGAAGTTGGTGAACAGATGAAAGCAGAATGGAAGGGAAGAGCGGAAGCTCTTTTTTTTGTTGAGAAAAAAAGCATTGTTGACATCGAGAATGAGATCGGGGTCTCCAGAAAGTCCATATCGGCGCATCTGAGATCCTGTCCGGAGTACGAGACGGAAAGGAACCGGCGAAAGATCGCGAACGCTGCGGGCCGGACGGAGTACAAGAGGGAGTGGGACCGGAAGAACCGCCCGTTCTCTCCTGGACCGGTCACCCAGGACACGATCCGCCGGGAGCATGAGATGGCCGTGGCGATCTTAAGCAGGGAGAAGTACCGATGAGTGACATGGGATTAAAAGAATTTGCCCGGGAGTACCGGAAACGGGACGCCGGGTTAAAGGGGCTTGATGGATCTCCGGAAGCGGTCAGGAAACAGAATATTGAAGCCGGGAGAAAGAACTTCCGGACGTTCTGCAACCTTAGAAATCCAGAGTTTTTCAAGCCTGAGCGCACTTATCAGGATGACATCTGCAACACACTGCAGGCGGCTTATGAAAAGCGCCTGATCAACGAAAAAACAGGGCTGCCGTATGACATCCTGATCATCAACGAGCCGCCTGGTTTCGGAAAGTCCTACACGGCCAGTACCTTCATCACTTGGGTATACGGACAGAATCCGAAAGTCCAGGTGATCTCCGTGTCGTACAATCAGACGTTATCCTTAACATTTTCCAAGACGGTCCGCGAGGCGATCAACGATGAAGAGATCGCTGGTGATCTGGATTACTACGCAGTAAAGAGCTTTTTCCCGGATGTCCGGATCAAGTACGGTGACGGAGCCATGGAGAGGTGGAGCCTGGAAGGCAGCTATATGTCCTATCTGGCTACTTCCTTCGACGGCTCCATCACCGGTATGCGTGGCAATATCGGCATTATCGACGACCCGATCAAGAACGACAAGGAAGCAGTCAATGACAACACGAAGGAAGCCATCTGGAGCTTCTACAAGAACACGTTCTCATCCCGAATGTTGGACGGTGCGCTGATTATCGTGATACAAACCCGGTGGGCCAGTGATGACCTGGCGGGCCGCCTCCTGTCAGAGTTCCCGGATCGCTGTTATGAACTGAAGCTGACGGCGCTGGATGAAGCGGAAAAGAGCATATGTGAAGATCTGTACAGCACCAGGGACCTGCTGACCAAGCGGGCAACCCTGGACGAAGCGATCTGGCTGGCGAACTATATGCAGGTTCCGGTCGACAAGAAGGGCGCACTGTATAGTGCGTTTAAGACCTACGACGTGGTGGATCTGGATGAGGCGGACCGGCTGATCTGTTACACGGATACGGCGGATGAGGGATCAGATAACCTATGCAGCATATCCGCGGCGGTATTTGGCCGTTATGGCTATGTGACGGATGTCTACTACACCGACGAAGCCATGGAAGTGACGGAACCGGAGACAGCCCGCCGCCTTCAGAAGGCGAAGGTCCGGGAGTGCCTGATCGAGTCCAACAACGGCGGGCGCGGTTTTGCCCGGAATGTCATGCGCCATTTGAAAACGCTGCATTGTTTTAAATGTGTGGTCACCTGGTTCCACCAGGGAAAGAATAAACGCACGCGCATCCTGTCGCAGGCCACGAATGTCATGGATCAGATCATCATGCCGGAGGATTGGGAGAAGCGGTGGCCTGCCTTTGCAAGGCATGTTAAGAAGTACCAGCGTAAGGGTAAGAATGACCACGATGACGCTGAGGACTGCCTGACAGGCGTGGTTGAGATGATCAACGGCGACGTAAAGGGCAAGAAGAAAGCACGGCTTGGTAGCAAGAGCCGGTATGGAATTTAGGAGGTGAGGCTAAGGAATGTATAAGTTTGAGATGACACAGGTACTTGATGAGCGCTTCCTGACCCGCTTAGTGGAGAAATTCCGTGCCAGGGAAGTACGGCTTTACGACAAGCTGGACCGTTATTACAACGTGAAAAACGATGGGATCCTGAACCGGAGCATGAAGCACGGGAAGCCGAATAACAAGCTGTGTCATGGTTTTGCCAGGTATATCACCAACATGGCTACCAGTTACTATGCTGGGAAGCCGGTGGAATACATCATTGAGGATGATGAGTACAAGGCATGTCTGGAGGATTATCTGGATGATCAATATAACTTTGATTATGAGATCAGCAAGGCTGCGTCAAAAAAGGGGATCGCCTTTGAGCTGATGTATATTAACGAAAAATCCGAGCTGAAAACTAAAAAGTATGAAGCCCAGGACATTATCCCGATCTACAGCTCCAGACAGGATGAGTTCCTGAATGGGTTTGTGAGGATCTACGAAAGCAGGGATCTGGACGGGAACCTCCTGTGTGATTATGCAGATGTGTACGATAAAACGGACATCTACCAGTTTACCAGGAGAACAAAGGCAAGCCAGTACGAGCTGGTGGATATTAAACCACACCTTTTGTCAGATGTGCCTCTGATCGTGTACTGGAACAACGAAGAGGTCACAGGGGATTATGAGTGCGTGATCAGTCAGATTGACGCTTACGACCGCGCCCAGTCCAATTCAGCGAACGATATGGATTACTTCACGGATGCCTATCTGATCGTGATCGGAGCAGGCGGTGGATTTGTGGATGAGAACGGTGATGAGATCAAGCCGGAGGATGCGGAACGCAACCTCAGAAACAACCGCGTCATGTATCTCGACGAACATGGGGACGCCAAGTTCCTGACGAAAGCATCGGATGATACCGGGGCCGAGAACTACAAGGACCGGCTGTTCCGGGATATTTTCTTCATTTCTCAGGTGCCGCCGATGACGGACGAGTCTTTTGCTGGTGATCTTTCCGGAATCGCAATCCGCTATAAGCTGATCGGTTTGGAGCAGCTGGCAATTATGAAAGAGAACAAGATGCGCCTGGCAAAGCAGAAGAAGATCAAGATGATCACGGAATGGATCAACTACAAGAAGAGCAAGCACTTCGATCCGTCCGGCGTCAAACAGAAGTATGTCCGGAACTTTGTTACGAATGTTTCGGAGATCATCGACAATGTTGGCAAGCTGGAAGGCGTGGTCAGCAAAGAGACCCAGCTGCAGATGCTGCCGTCTGAGATCGTCAAAAACGCCGCGGAAGAAATGAAGCGGATCCGGAAGGAAACGGAGCAGAATGAAGATCTGTTCCAGGAGCCTCTGGAAGAGTAAGATCCGGAGGTGTGATGGATGCGGTCGGAAGAATACTGGAGAAAGCGGAGCCTGGAGGATAAAAAACGCAACATTAACCTCACGGAAAGGTTTATTAACCGGGAGTTAAAGCGGAGTTACAGCGAAGCTTTAAAAGAGGTTCAGGAGGCGTTAAACAAGCTTTACCAGGGCTTTGCGGATAAAGAGCATATCACGCTGCAGGAAGCGAGAAAGCGGATGCGGTCGGTAAACCCGAAAGATCTGGATGCGCTGCTGCAGAAGGCAAAGGCAGAGCGGGAGTTCCTGAAGAAAAACAGGAACAAGCTTCCAGAAGCCGTTATTAAGGCCATAGAGCAGAGATTGGATGATTATGAGGAACAGTTAGGTGATATGTCTAAAAAAGGCTATATGAGCCATCTGGAGCTCTCAGAGGCACATATCCACAGCGCACTCCTGAAACTATCCGATCAGAAGCAGCTGGATATCTACGATTTCATGGAAGAACAGTACCGGGACGGCTATTTCCGGGGCGTTTTTGAGGTACAGCAGGGGCTTGGCTTCGGCAAAGACTTCGCGGCTCCGGACACGGCAGCGGTCCGCAAGGCCGTCATGAGGACCTGGAGCAAGAAGCATTTCTCCGCAGCCATCTGGGGAGAACAGGAAAAACTGTCTCAGGAGTTAAAAACGGCCCTGACGGTCGGCCTGATCCGCGGGGATGGCGTCGAAGAGATGACGAAGCGGATCACAAGGCGGATGGATGTGTCTGCGAGCGATGCGCGCAGATTGGTGCGGACGGAAAGCGCCCATATTCATGAGCAGGCCGGTCTGGATGGATATAAGGAGTGCGGAATCTCATCCTACTGGTTTCTTGCTACGCTGGACCGGAAAACCAGTCCACGATGCAGGGAACTGGACGGAAAGGTCTTCCTGATCGCAGAAGCAGTGACAGGAAAGAATTACCCACCAATCCATCCAAACTGCAGAAGCACAACAGCTCCGAAGCCGGGCACGGAAGCAACTAGGCGGATTGCCAGAGGTGCAGATGGTAAGTCCTACACGGTTCCGGGAAACATGACCTATCAGCAGTGGTATGACGGGCTGTCTGAGGATGAGAAAGGACGTATGAGCCTGTCAAACCGAAAAGAGTCCCACGAGTCAGCAGATCGGAAGCAGTACGAGCGATACAAGACAGCTCTTGAGGGTAAGATCGGCAGCTTCCAGGAGTTTCAGAAGCAGAAGTATCATGACAGCCAGGGATATGCGAAAATTCAAAGATCCTACAAGGAAACCAAGTATGTGAAAGAGTTCCAGGAGAAACTTCAGAGCGGTCAGGTCAATCTGAAGGTGCAGAGAATGAAACAGGAGGAACATACTCAGGGAACAAAAGCCCTGAGAAACCGTCTGAAGCAGGCTCTGATGTCGCAGGGAACCGATAAGCCGATCACACCGCAGTCATACCTGTACCGAGGTATGGATGTGCAGAAACTGGTACAGGAGCACGCCGGAACGGGAGTTCTTCAGTACACTCTTGGATCTGCAACAGTGAAGGAGTACATATCCCTTGATGAGAGCGTTGGAAGATACTATAATCTGGGTAAGAAACGCTATGAAGAGACAAAACGGTTTTGTATCATCTACAACAGCAAGGGGACCCATGTATTTCCGGTAAAGGATAAGGAGGCGAAGGATGTACTGGACATTTGAGTTAAACAAACTGTGCTGCGCTGGCAAGTCGGCACGGGTAAAAATGAAAAATGGAGAGGTCTTTGAATGCCGGCCGGACTGCCTGACCTACGACGATGATGGAAATGAGATCATGACAGTGGAAATGGAAGACGGAGAGCTTAGAGATCTTCCAGAAGATGAAATCGAATATGTAAAAGAGATCTGATGGTAACTCAAGAGATTGCACAGAGATGTGCGGTCTCTTTTAATTTACGCAAAAATAAGGAGGACCCTATGGATGGAATGGGAACAGCTGCAGAGAACGCAGCAGAGCAGGCAGTTACAGAAAACGGAGCCAAAGTGGCAGAGCAGGCCGCTGAGACAGCAGAAGAGACTTCAGGAGCTGAACAGACTGCTGAAGAAAAAGAGACCCAGAAAGCTGCAGATCCGGCGGCAGAAGGCGAAAAGAAGGCTGCGGGAGAAGAAACTTCCGAGGAAGAACAGAAAGCTGAAGAAAAGCAGAAAGAAACAGATCCTGAAGCAGAGCTGAAGGAGAGGGAGAAGGCCCTTCAGGAGAGGGAAGCAGTGCTCCAGAAGAAAGAGATCGAGGAGGCAGCGAAGGACTTTTTCAAGGAGTTCCAGCTTCCGATGGATGACAAGATCCTGCCTCTGATGCAGGCAGGAACAAAAGAAGAGACCAAGTCCCGTGTAGAAACTCTCTCCGCTTATATGGCTACGGCGCTGGAAGCGAAGCTGAGTGAGAAGCTTCACGGACATACACCGGTAGGTACTTCCGGAACTGTAACAAGTGGAGACAAGACCGTTGCGGATGTTTTTTCCGCAGCACTGAGAGGTTAAGGAGGATATAACGATGGCTTTAAATGTAAGCGAAGCAAGAACAGTATTCCAGGATGAGCTGGATAAACAGATGGCGGAGGAGCTGACCTCTGCCTGGATGGATGGCAATGCCGGACAGGTCATTTATAACGGCGGATCCGAGGTTAAGATCCCGATCCTGGACATGGACGGTTTGAAAGGTTACAGCAGAAAAGACGGATATCCGTCTGGTGGAGTAGACTTAACCTACCAGACCATGACCATGAAAATGGACCGTGGCGCTGGTTTTAACCTGGATGCAATGGATGTCAATGAAACAAATTTCGTGGCAGCCGCAGGAACTGTCCTGGGTGAGTTCCAGCGTACCAAGGTAGTGCCAGAGGTTGACGCATATCGTTATTCCAAGATCCACAAGATCTTAGCGGATGACAGCACTGTAAGTGCGAACATTACTTCCAGGGACTTAACTACTGCTAACGTCTATAAGAGTATTTCTGATGACATCCAGAGTATTTATGATGAGGTTGGCGAGAATGTCTCTCTCGTGGTGGTAATCAATGGCAAGGCCAGAGGTCTGTTGAACAAGACAGCAGAATTTACAAGGACTTTGAGTCAGGCCGAGTTTAAGAACGGTTCGGTTACTTCAAAGGTGCGCACTGTAGATGAATGCCCGATCATTCAGGTCCCGTCTGAACGCATGTATAACGAATATGACTTCTGGGCCGGAAGCGAGAGTGGCAAGGAAAAAGGCGGTTTTGCAAAGAAATCCACTGCGAAACTGATGAACTATATGATCATCCCGCGTATCGCGCCGATCGGTGTGTGCAAGCAGGACAAGGGCAAGATCATCATTCCGGATCTCAACCAGAAAGCGGATGCGTGGTTTATCGGATATCGTAAGTTCCATGATCTGTGGATCAAGGCTTCCATGCTGAAAGCAATCCGCATCTGCGAGGCGACAAAATGATCTTAGAGACAGTGAAAACTCTGCTTGGGATCGAAACGGATGAGCAGGATGCCGTGCTGCAGATCATGATCGAAGATGCTAAGGCTGCAGTGCGGGACTACTGCTGCCGGAAAGACTATCCGGAGCAGCTGGATCATGTGGTCCGGGAACTGGTGGTCAATGCTTTTAACAGCAGCAATGAGGGCAATGTGACCAGCGTGAAGCGTGGAGACACGCAGATCAGCTATGCGGAGCCAATCACAGGGGCGGTCTTTACGGACCGCCAGCGCTCTGCGATGAACCGCTATAAGGTTATCAGAATGGATTGACGCTTCGGCGTCTTTTTTGATGGAGGAAATTATGAACACCAATCAGAAACTGAGTTTTTTCGGCCGCCACCTGTACACAGCAGCAGAACCGGCGAACGAAAAAGCTGAAGAAAAAGAGGACAAGGAAAATGAGAAGGGAACTGCAGAGGGAACAGAGGATCCTGAGGAAGACTTATCATGATGTCCTTGATGCGTTCCGGTTTACGATGGCGGAAGATCCGGAGACCGGAGAAAGCCGGATGAAGGAAGAACAGGTTTACAGTTCCGTTCCGTGCGCTCTTTCCGTGAGCAGCAAGAGCGGACCGGAGCGGGGAACGATCACGGACAGCACGTCAAACGAGAACGTGATCTTTGCGGATCCGGATATCCAGATGTTAGAAAATGATCATGTTATCGTCCGGACAGAATCCGGGCAGACCTATGACGGACGGTCCGGAAAAACTTATGTGACCGGAAGCCACGGGGAAACAACGATCAAAGTGGAACGGATGGTGTAGGATGAAGCGTTTTGAAGATCTGGAGCACATGTTTGAAAAGGGCTTAAATGCCTGGCAGGAGCAGATTTTTGAGCAGGAAGCGAAGAAAATCGGTCTGAATGCCGTGGGTGTGATCAAACCGCTCACGCCGGTCATCACCGGCCTGCTCCGGCGTCGCTGGACGGTAAAAGTACAGCGGGAAGGCGATCAGGTTGTGATCTGGGTACTGAACAACACGCATTATGCAGCAGCGGTCAACTATGGACACCGGATTGTCCGGGGCGGGAAGACTTACGGAAAAACCAAAGGAAAGTACATGCTGGAAAATGGCTTGTACCTTTACAGGCGCAACCAGATGGGCGCGGACATCCGGGCCATGCTGGAACGGCTTCGGGAGGTGTTCTGATGATTAGCCTGGAGGATATCAAGAAATCCCTGATCAAATTGCTGCATGGTCGGTTTTCTTCCAGCGGGATCCGTATCTTCGGAGAGGATCTGGATCAGCTCCGGGTCGGAGAATGCCCTGGAGTAATGGAAAAAGTGTTCCCCTGCCTGCATGTGCAGCTGACGCCGTTAATGAGTGAGCTTGCTATGGGGGCGAACGGCCGGAGCAAGACAGTCCTGGTTGATATCACCTATCTGGAGGAGACCAAAACAACAAACACGGCCATGTACGACATGGAGGAGCAGCTGGAAGATCTGTTCGGGAGCGGTTTTTGGGTAAAGGATATACATCTGTGTATCGAAAACCTCAATGCCACAACGGCGGATGATCTGTTACATGTCACGTTCCAGGTCGAGTATATCCGCCCGCTGCCGAAAACAGAAGAGGACGCCCCGCTGTTTGAAACAATATCAGTGACAACGAGTAGAGAGGAATGAGTGGATGAGTAAAATCGGATTACCTAACTTGACGGTTGAGTTCCATAAGAAAGCCGTCTCAGTAATCGAGAGAAGTGAGCGCGGTATCGTGCTGCTTTTATTGAATGACAACACAAACGCTGCCGCAACCGGTGTTACGGCTTACGGAAGCCTGCTGGATGTGAATGAGGATGATTGGACTGCGAAGAACTATCGTTACCTGCAGTACGTTTTTAAAGGGAAACCCAATAAAGTCCTTGCGGTGAGAGGAATCCGGAAAGGCGAAAAGGTGGATGTATCAGCGTCTCAGAAGCTGTTCGCATCCTTAAAGTATGACTGGTTCGCGTTCCCGGAATGTACTTCGGACGACGCGGCCGCATTGGCGAGCTTTTTTGACAAGGCGAAGAAAGAAAAACAGAAGAAGTGGAAGGCTGTTTTACCGAAATACAGCGCGGATTCTCCAGCGGTCGTGAACTTTACCACCACAGACATCAGCATTTTGTGGGATGAGACTGTGGGAGTCGAGACGGTAACGACGGCAGAATATACGGCGCGTATTGCTGGTTTGCTTGCAGGTACAAGTCTTACCCAGTCAAGCACCTTTAAAGTCCTGGATGAAGTGGTGGACGCGGAGATTCTGGAAGATGCAGATGCGGATACCCGCATCGGTAACGGCGAACTGATCCTGCATTTTGACGGCGAGAAATTCAAAATCGGCCGTGGAGTTACATCCCTGCAGACGGTTACAGAAACAGAACCGGAAGATTTTAAAAAGATTAAGATCGTGGAAGTAACAGACCTGTACCGCACGGATATCGTAGAAACTTTTAACGATTATTATGTCGGTAAGTATAACAACACATACGATAACAAGATGATGTTTATTGGTGCGGTGCGTACTTATACCGAGGAGCTGAACGGGACTGTGGTAGATACCTCTGCGGGATTTAGTGTGGATCTGGATACTGAGAAGATCAAGAAGTATATCGTAACAGACGGTAAGGATCCGTTAGAGATGGAGGACATGGAAATTCGTAAGTATAAGACAGGATCTCATCTTCCGATCGCGGCAAATGTTACCTTTGTCGACGCGATGGAAGACCTGGATATGACTGTAAACATGTAAGGAGGAGAAGCCATGGAGGCAAGAGGAGACAAAGCGTTAAGGGGCACTTTTGCGGAAGTTTATTACAATGGATTGAAAATTATCGGTTGTAATAAGATTTCTGTAAAAATTACTGCGAACCGAGAAGATGTCCAGATCGGTCTGGATGTAGACACGGCAATTACCGGGCTGAAGGGCGAAGGAACCCTTACGGTGAACCGCTTTTACAGCGCGTTTGAGAGCGTGCGGAAAGAGATCTGTGCCGGACGCGATCCGCGCGGCACGATCATCACTAAACTGGAGGACCCAAATGCAGTGGGCGGACAGATCGAGCGCTATCAGATCAATAATGTGGCGTTAAATGAGTTCCCGATTGAGTACGAAGCCGGTGCAGTTGTAAAAGCGGAATATCCGTTCGGCTTCACACCAAGTTCCATGATCAACCTGGATGAAATTAAGGAAAAATAGGAGGATAACCCCATGAGTGATAATAAAACCGTTGTGTTTGAGAGCTTTGCAAAGAAAGCGGCTGCCAAGCTGCAGGAACGTAAGAAACTGAAAACCAAGAAGTTGTACATCGGGGATCTGGATGAGACCATTGAGATCCGCGGACTGACCGATCAGGAGTTTGCGGATTGCTCCGAGTACAGCGAAGACGGAATTAAGATTGATAAGTATACCATTTACTATGCTTCTAAGGATCTGCAGAACCTTGCGTCCATGCTTGTAGAGCAGGGTGTGATCAAAGAGCATCTGGAAGTTATGGATATGTTTAGATCGGCTGATCGAAAAAAGCTGGCGAATGAGGTCATGAAATTATCCGGTATTCTGGACGACACGACCGTGAAAGAGCTGGATGAAGTAAAAAACTAATCCAGGGTAGCCGGGCCGGGTATCTGTTCGGCTACTATCTGGATCGCGGATACCGCCCGGAGGAACTGGAAAAGCTCAGCCGGGAGCAGATGCTGACCTATCTTGCGATAGCGGAACTGAATGAGGAAAAGCAAGTCCAGCTGATGCGCAGAGCCTTCCAGGAGGCGCTATCAGCCTTTTTTAAGGGAGGTGGATGACGACTATGGACGTGTTCGGCGGCGTCATTAAGCTGCAGGACAACGTCTCCGGTGTGCTGAAACAGGCAGCAAAATCGTCGGGCACATTCCGGTCTGAGGTACAAAAGGCGAAAGCTGACCTTGAAAAATTCGATAAGCAGAAGCTGAAGGAAAAGGAAATCCGGGTAAAAAATTCGGCTGCCTATAAAGCTATCGAAGGCGTCAAGAAGAAACTGGAGCCGGTTACCAGCAAAGTGATCGAGCTGAAGACGAGAGAAGAACGCGCGGTCAGTTCGATTAAAAAAGTAAGTAGTGCCTTATCAAAGGTAAAAGAAAGCAAAACTATCAATTTTGTGGCAAAAGGCGCAGCCGCTGTCACAAAAGCAGCTGCGACCGTGGCGGTCGCTGGAACGGTTGCCGCGGTTGGAGCCGTGGCAGCCGCCGGTACGGCAGCAACCAAGCAAGCCATAGACTTCCAGTCTGAAATGCAGAACGTGGCCACGCTGTTGGACGGCGATGTTTCCGGAAAGGTCAAAAGCCTGGGCGCAGAGGTCAAGAAGATCTCCATGGATACAGGCGTTTCCACCAGTAACCTGACCTCAGGCTTGTATGAGGTCGTGTCTGCTTTCGGAGATACGGCTGACTCAACGAAACAGCTGGAAGTCGCGACAAAGGCAGCGAAGGCTGGTAACGCAGAGACTGCGGATTCGGTTAAGATGCTGTCTGCAGTCACAAAGGGGTACGGTGATACATCAGCCGCAGCCGTTCAGAAAGCGGCTGATTTGGCTTTCCAGACGGTCAAGCTGGGTCAGACATCGTTCCCGGAGTTGGCGGCCAGTATGGGCGCTGTGGTGCCTCTTGCGAGTACCTTAAAGGTAAGCCAGGAGCAGCTGTTCGGCGCGATGGCAACGCTGACCGGTGTAACCGGATCCACCAGTGAGGTCACGACGCAGCTGAAAGCAACCCTTCAGGGCTTCATGTCTCCGTCAAACGAGATGAGCAAGGCCCTGAAGAAAATGGGATATTCTTCCGGTGCTGCTGCTCTGGAGAGCGAAGGCCTTGGCAATATCCTGAACAAGTTGAAAGCTTCCGTTAAGGGTGATGAAGTTGCTTTTGCGGCAATGTTCTCATCTGTAGAAGCGAAGAACGCGGTTCTTGCACTAGCCGGAACACAGGCGGAAAACTTCGCAACCAAAACAGAAGCAATGAACACGGCTTCCGGTGCTGCAGACGAAGCTTTTAAGCGTCAGACATCGTCTGTGAAGGAAATGGCGGCCCGGATCAAGAACAGCGGATCCGTTATCCTAACATCCTTAGGAGAGCGGGCGCTTCCGGTATTGGAAAAAGGACTTTCTACCGTGGCGAATTACATGCCGCAGTTTGAGTCTGCAGTTACCAGCGCCGCGGATGCAGTCGGTCCGGTGTTTGAGGCAGCGGGCGGAGCTGTTACCAAGCTGTGGGACAGATGGCAGCCACGTCTGTCAGAACTGGCTCCACTGGTGAGCGGGACCATGAGCAATGTCGCGAACGGGATCCAGACGGCTCTTCCGGTCGTTTCATCCATTTTTGAGAGTATTGGCGGCGTAGCGTCGGCAGTTTTGCCGGTGATTTCCACGATCGCTCAGGATATGGGTGGCAAAGTCACACGGATCTTTGATGTAGTAGGGCAGCATACCGGAACCATGCAGTCTGTTTTCGCGGCAGCAGGACCGGCGATCAGCAGCGTCCTGTCAACGTCCTGGAGCGTGATCAGCCCGATCCTGGATCTGGCGGTCGAGGGTTTCAACCTTGTAGCCTCAGTCGTTGGATGGGCGTTCCCGTATATTGAGTCTGTGATCACATCAGTCTGGTCCGTGGTTGGCCCGGTCGTTTCTGCGATCGGAGACGGGATCAGTGCGGTGGCTGGGGCTTTCAAGAAAGCGGCCGATTCGATTGGTGGCAGTGCAAAGAAAGCAAGCAGCAGCGCGTCAGCGGTGAATAGTGCGGTATCATCACAGTCACAGGGAAAATCAAGCCGTGTAGGAGCAAACGCGACAGGTACAAGCTACTGGAAGGGCGGATATACAACCCTTGCGGAGCATGGACCGGAGATCGTGGATCTTCCGACCGGTACCAAGGTATACTCCAAGTCCAACACCGAGAACATCCTGAACCGGAACCGAAGCGTGAATGTAAATATCGAGAACCTGACAGTCAGAGAAGAGGCTGACATTGACAAAGTAGCGGAGAAGATCGTTAAGAAGTTGGAGGAGGTAGACATGTAATGAAAAAGACGAGAACCATCGTGATCAAAGAAGACTCATCGAGAAGGATCGAGCTGACAGTCAACCCTAAAAGCCTTACGATCAAGGACTCTGTTGGAAATGTCCGTAAGAACGTGGACCGCCTGGGAGAGGTAAATCTTCCAGGTCGCCGCGGTCTGAAGGAAGTGTCCATCAATACCTTTTTGCCGCATAGAAAATCACCGTTTTACGACGGTGAGTCCATATCCGGAGACCTGGATCTGATTGATTACTGGAAAGAAAATGGTACAAAGGTCCGGGTCATTATATCAGATCCACAGGTGAACTTTACAGCCTTGATTGATTCAGACTCTATGACACTGGCAGAGGGACGGAAAGATGTTCTGATTGACTGGACGTTTTCGGAATACAAGGAAATCGACGTCCCGACTGTGGACGCCGTGAAAGGTCTTTTTGAGACAGAAGATCCTTCCCTTAATAGTCGATCGGAAGAGAATGCGCCGAAAGCAGGAGGGACTGAAGTCGTTAAGAACGGTACAACACTGTGGGCACTGGCCGTGAAATACTATGGTGATGGAAACCAGTGGAAGAAGATATCAGCAGCTAACGGCAATATCAACCCGAAAAGGCTGCAGAAAGGAATGACTTTAACAATACCAGCATGAAACTTGTGGTTAAAAATACCGATATTTCTCAGCTCTATGCTTCGATCGAGTGGTCTGGTGATATTAAGCAGAGGAGCCGGAGTATATCCGTAACATACTTGTATGCGCCGGGTGCGGGCTTCCCACTTGTTGAAGTCCACGAAGGCGATGCAGTGGCGTTGTTTGATGATGCAGGTAACCAGCGATTTATCGGAGCAATTACAAAAGTACAGTCAAAACTGAGCGGTGATGAGGTCAAATTCACAGCCAGGGACATTTTATGGTACACAAGTCGGAATAAGGCGGCCGGAGTCTATAAGGGGACACCGGACGATATCACGAGGAAGATCTGCGGTGAGTTTAACATCACGATCGAGTCCCTTCCAGAGCCAACGGTACAGAAGCAGAAAAAAGTGATCAGTACAGGTGATAAGACGATCCATGACGTGATCACGGAGGCTTATGGAGATGGTTATTACATCCAGGCTGTTGACAAGAGGCTGTCAGTGAGCGCTGCCGGGTCAGAGGTTGTTGCTGTGATCTCCGGTGAGGCGAACTTGCTGGATGCAGATTATAGCAGCAGCATCGAAAATATGGTCAACCGGGTGCAGATCATAGATAAAAAAGGAAAGATCCTTGGGACTGTACAGAATGACTCAGATCTGCAGTATGGTATCCTTCAGGATGTATACAAGAAAGAGAAAGACAAGGACGCGCAGGCAGAAGCACGGAAAATGCTGAAAGGAAAAGACACATCATCGTCGATCGAGTGCCTGGGAAATTGGGACTGTGTGGCAGGAAAGTCCATATATATCCTGGATACGAGCAATTCCATGTTCGGAAAGTTCCTGATCACGGATGATAAGCACACTTTTTCGGGAGGCGTGCACCAAATGGTATTAGGAGTGGAGGTGGCGGGTACAGCATGAACCCATACAGCAAGTTAACAGATTATATGAGGACCCAGAGCAAGGCTGTTGCAGGCTATGACATGGTGAGAGCGGTTGTCACAAGAGTCAGCCCGATCGCGGTCCAGATCGGCGAGGTCGAGATCGGAGACAACATCTATTGCAATCCTGCTTTGACATTAGGACTGAACCCGGCTGCGATATCCACAGAGGAAACGGAGTTAAAAGCGTGCTTAAACAGCTTTTACAGCGCCTTTAAACTCTCTGTTGGTGATACGGTCCTTGTGCAGCAGGTTCGGGATGCAGGCCAGGGCAATTTCTTTTTCATCGTGTGTAAGGCGGTGGAAGTATGAATTTGTTCCCTGATCTGTCAATCGCAGCTCAGATCGACAGCGGAAATCTTCCGATTTATGAAGAATGGGCCTATGATTTTGAGAACAACCGCCTGCTCACAACGAAAGAGGGAGAATATTACAAGGTTTACAAGGATGACGCACTTAAAATTTGGATCTACAAAGCACTTCGGACAGCCAGATATCACTATGCTGCATATCCGCGCAACTTCGGTCAGGAATTTGAGCAGGTCATAGGAACCGGGGAACCTCGTTCTATCCTGGAAAATGAGATTGAACGGTACATCCGGGAGGCTCTGATCGTAAATCCTTATATACGTTCTGTGGATGAATATGAATTTGAGTATTCTGGAAGTGCGGCAAATGTAACCTTTACAGTAACGACGATCTACGGAGAAGTGGAGGCGGAATACAGCTATTATGAGTGATACAAGTAGTGAAATTTTAGCCAGAATGGAGGCCAGGCTGACGAACCCGGCAAGTAAGATGCCAGGAAGCTTTACAAGGGATAATCTTGGAGCTGTCTCGAACGAGCTGGGGCGTGTGTACAGCGAAAAACGCGATGAATTGATCGCACGGGCACATGTGTCTACGGCGATCGGCGAGGATCTGGATGAGGCTGCCGTGGAAAATCATCGGATGCCGAGGAAAGAAGCCGCCTATGAAGAAGTAGTCCTTACGATCACAGGGACCCCGGGGACAGTCATCGACACATCGGTCGGAGTATCTGGAGGCGGAACCGTTTTCTATGTAACAAAACAGTCACAGATCGGATCATCTGGCAGCGTTACCGTTACGGCCCAGGCAGAAAAACCCGGAACAGGCTATTCGGTCGGGGCAGGAGAAATCAGCAGCTTTATCAAGGAGTATACAGGACTTCAAAGTGTAACGAACGAGTCAGAGTCCAGTGGAGGATATGACCGGGAGGAAGACGAAGAGTTCCGGGCGCGAATCGCTGAAGCAGAAAGCGAGCTGATCGTTTACGGCAATAACGCCTGGTATCGGTCCACGGCCCGCGAGGTTAGTGGAGTGCATAAAGTTAAGGTCCTGGACCTCAATCGCGGAAAAGGGACCGTTGATGTGGCGATTATTGCTGAAGGAAATCAACCAGCATCGGAAACTCTGGTGAAGCGCGTAGCCGATTATATCGAAGAAAACAGAATGGTGGGCGCTGATGTGCTTGTATATTCGGGTACGCTGGCAAAAATCAACGTAAGCGCAGAGGTGTTTGTACAGTCCCCTTACACAATAGAGACCATCAAACAGAGCTTTGCGGACGGTCTTGCGGATTACTTGGACGGTATCAACTTGAATGATACTTCGACAGCCCGCGTATCGTATGCGATGGTGATGTCTATTCTACTTAGCTGTTCGGGAGTTTCTGATATAGAGAACCTGCTGGTGAACGGATCAGGAGCTTCTGTCACAATGGGGAGCACTGAATTTCCGGCGATCGGAAGCGTAACGCTGACAGCTAAGGAGGAATAACGATGTTGAAAGACTGCATACCGTCCTATTTTGCTAAAACAGAGCAGATAAAAGAGCTTTTTGAGGCGGAACAGCCGGAAATTGATGCAGCTGAAGAGGAAGTTGAAAGCTGGATGAAGGAGCTGCACATCTTCACAGCAGAGAAGACATTGGACCTGTGGGAGGATGACTATAAGCTTCCGCATGATCCGTCTCTTAGCGTGGATCAGCGCCGTGCAAGGATTTACGCTAAGAAAATGGAAAGAGTAATTCCGAAGAAAAAAGTTGTTGAAGCGACTTTGAAGGAAATTTTGAATGCTGCAAATGTTTCGGTCACGGATAAAGACTGTGTACTCAGGTTTTTCGCAGAGGACGGAGACATCGAAGAGAACCTTACAGCAGCAATCAAACACTTGAAGTCGATTAAACCATCGCATTTTGATCTTGCTGGTGCAGTGGCTTACAACGCACCCAGCAAGCTTTACATAGGACTTGCTGTTAAGCGTTTTAAACGAATGACGCTGAAAAACTACACGGCAGATGATCCGCTAAAGGGGCTGTCGTGGTTTACAGATGCAGACGGTGAGATCTTTTTGACAGAAACAGAAGAAATTCTGATTGAATAGGAGGCACATTATGGTTAGTTTAGCTCCGTCTCTTGTAGGCGGCGGGATTGACATGATAGTAAGGGCCATGAACGGCGGAAGCATTACATTTTCTAAGATCGCACTGGGAACCGGCACACCTCCGGCTGATCAGAAGTCCTTGAAAGCACTGGTAAAGCCAGTTATGAGCATCGGGATCCAGTCAATCACAGTGAAAGAGTCGTATGTTATCCTTACGGTCATGATTACATCCGATACAATCAAAACTGATTTCCAGGCGAAAGAAATGGGAGTGTACGCCAAGGATGCAAGCGGTAATGAACGACTTTATGCGTATTCTTACAGCGCAGAAAGCGCAGAGTATATCCCGGCCGCGAACTCTGGTTTGTCCGTAGAAACTGAAATCAATGTATATGTGCAGGTATCTGCAGCTGAAAATGTAACCGCCATCCTGACAGATTCTGCAGCATACGCATCAAAGCAGGAGTTTAAGGAGCATGTAGAAAACGAAGAAAATCCGCACGGAGTTACTGCGGAACAGGTGGGACTTGGCAATGTTCCGAATGTAGGGACAAACGATCAGACGCCGACCTTCGCAGAAGCAAAAACGAGGGAAAACATTAAAAGTGGTGAGAAACTGAGCGTTATCCTGGGGAAAATTGCAAAGCTTTTTACTGATTTTGCCTCCCATCTCACTGCGAAGAACCCTCATAAAGTCACTGCGGAAGAGATTGGAGCGGCTTTAACGGAGCATAGCCATGGAGCGGGCGATATCTCCAGTGGAATGCTTCCAGTAGAGAGAGGTGGCACCGGCGCGGCAAATGCGGCAGATGCAAGGGAAAACTTAGGGGCTGCAGCATCATCACACGGACATGGTGCTGGGGATATCACCAGCGGAACGCTTTCGATGGCCAGAGGCGGAACTGGGGCAACATCGGCCGCGGCTGCAGCCAAGAATATTTTGACTTCGGGTGTCAACGGAATCGGTGGAGATGTGATTTTTGCGTCACCAGGAACGACCGGATATCGGCAGATCGGTGGTGTCATAGGTCGCACGGATGCCTGGAGGATCCTGGCCGGGGCCAGCGCGGACAATGGAGGATCGCTGTATATAGATATCGGCGATGATGGCACGGAAGGTGTATATGTCCGTCAGTTTAACGGAGGTCTTGGCGGAAATGGAAGTTATAATAATATGTTTACTAAGGTTGCGCGAACGCTGGCGTTGTTGGATGGCAATGGGAATACAATTATTCCGGGAGAACTCTATGCAGGAACTTATGGCATCCGAGGGAATGAGATTCGTTCCAATACCGGCGTACATTTATGCGCAAATCCAGACGCAGGCGGTATCTGCCATAATAATGTATATCTTGGTGGAACATCCGTGTACTGCCTGAATAATGGCGGTGATTCGCTAAACTATGTGCCAGTTTACGCACAGCGCTTTTATACAAGTTCTTCGCGCAAAGTAAAGAAGAATATTACACCTATGAGCGAAAGAGAAGCCAGGAAACTCCTTCAGATTGAAGTGGTTGGCTTCGACTATATCAATGGAGCTGAAGATTGCTATGGCGTGATCGCTGAGGATGTGGATGAAATCGTACAGTTTCCGGTCGCACATGATGAGAATGGAGACGCGACTTCTGTGGACTATACAGGATTTGTTCCTTATCTGATTAAGATGCTTCAGATGCAGGAAGAGCGCATCCAGAAGCTTGAGAGGGGGCTTGGCGAATGAAAAAAATAACGGAAGTCGAAAAAACAGAGTCCTATTCAGAAAAAGGGACCTTGTATGTGGAGGTTGATGGAAAATTTCGTCGGGCAACCGTGGCCCAGGTAAAGGATGCGATGCAGCTGGCAGGAATTACCGTTCAGAATGGAATGTTTTGCGTGACATATGAGGGAGGCGAGGACGAATGAGCTTTTTAAAGGAAGAATTTGGAAGCATTAAGCTGGTCTCAACGGAAACGAATGAGCGGATCCGGCACTACGAGGGACTTTCTAAGGACTTCGGACAGCTCAAGAAGTATGATGAACTGGATACCGGAAGCTCATTCCTGGCGATTGATACAGGTGACTACTACAAATACGAAGAGACCACAAAGACCTGGTACAAGCTGTAAAGTGGCAGAAATGAGGGAAAAATGAGCCCTGAAGACGTGTATGCGCTGCTTAATAAGAAAATAAATCAGATGGGTGAAGCAGCGATCAAAGATTATATTGAAAAACACCCAGAGATTTTATCGGATCTTGGCTTGACTGTCTCAGACGGTCAGCTTTGTGCAGTATATGAAGATGGAGGAAAAGAATAATGGAAGTTACAAAACCGATTTTACTGGATGAGACCGGAAAAGAAATGGTAAAGGCAATGAGAAAACAGAACGCCCTGCTGCAGATCCTGGCAAGAGATAGCATGAAGACCCTGGCGGATGATTGGGGAGATGTGCAGAAAATCGTCCGGGGCGGGTATGCAGCGGAGATCTTCGATATTGGAGATCAGTTCGTGGATGACTGGATCGATAAAACAGTCGGATCAGAAAAGACATACGAGTACCCTTGGCAGGTGAACCACTTCGGAAAGATCGAGCTGGAAGATGGGGAGATCATTGATGGAATGTATATTCAGGCTCATTTCGCGCATCCATTCGGTGTGCAGTTCTCACAGCGTGCTTTCTTAAAATGCCCGGACGGGTTGGAAGCAGGAACTTATTATTTCACGATCAGCGGAAAATGGGGAGAAAATGTCCTTGACGGGGATATTGTGAGTTTTACTTTGACGCAGAATGTACCTGCAGGAGGACGCGTGGCGGGATGTTTCCGCGCTCCGGACGTTGCAAAATCGACCTGGAAGATTTACAGCTATTCCGCAGATGGAAAGACTGTTCTGGAGACTGTGACACCTGTTTTTGAGGCAGCAGGAACCGATCTGGGAACTATGAAGCATAATACCAGGAATGGAAATCTTAATTCGGTTCAGGAAATGGCATACGGCTGGAACCGCTGGAAGACGTCAGCACTCCGCCAGTATCTCAACAGTGCAGCCGCCGCAGGCGAGTGGTGGACCGCACAGGATGATTGGGATATCGCCCCGGATCAGCTTAAAACTAAGCCGGGCTTTCTGACTGGCGTTCCGGCGGAGCTGCTGGCTGTTATTAAAAAATCAAAAATTATTACTTACACCAATACGGTTCAGGACGGAGGAGAGGCAGACATTACATATGACCTGTTCTTTATCCCATCCCTAGAAGAAATCTATGTACAGCCGCAGATCAAAGGAGAAGGCGATGTACACGAATACTGGAAGCGCGCATCTCAGTCGTCAGAGCCGTTAAAACAGTATGGAACCTATCCGCAGATGAGAACTTTTGCTGTTGAAAATCATACATCACCGCAGAGCATTCGCCTGCGTTCAGCCGGTCGTGGCAGCGCGTGCCACACCTGGTACGTCAGCACGAGCGGCCTCGTCTACAACTACCACGCGTACTGGGCGAATCGCTGCAGCCCCGCTTGCAAAATCGGATAATCAGGCAATCCCGGGTGAACACCTTCACCCGGGAAAAGGAGAAAAATGGTAAGAGTAGAGGACAGAGGGGAAGGGAAATTTGATACGCTTACGAAAGCGTTACGACTTGCTTCCTATACTACGGATATAACCGATAATAAGAAGGTTTTCACACCGGATCACGAGAAAACAACTGAGAAAATTGTGACTTTGGCGTGGAACATATATCATAGAGCACGAATAGCAAATGATATCCGCGTAGAAAATGCGGACGATCTCATGGAGCGGAGAAAGCTTCAGAATCAGGCGATTGCCGAATGTGATCAATTACTCACAGCTATTCAAATAGCTAAAAGGGTCTTCCATCTCCGCCTCAAGAGAGTTAAATTTTGGGGAGAAATGGTGGAAGATGTAAAGAGCCATTTAAGAAAATGGCGAGAGTCAGATGCAGATCGCTTCCGAAAGAAGCGTTAAGCATAAGGATGTAGGCTGTTAAACCGCAGAACATTCGCCTGCGTTCAGCCAATCGTGGCAACGCGTGCAACACCTGGAACGTCAACACGAGCGGCAACGTCAACAACAACAACGCGTACTGGGCGAATCGCTGCAGCCCCGATTGGACACTTTAGAAGACTTAAAACCTTAGCATAGCGAGGATGATCGGAAATGGAGTGTGCAAGGAGCCGAAATCCTGGCCGTAAGGCCGAACAATACTGTGGTGATGCGGTCATCCTCTGGGATGGTACCGCTATCCACACCACGGATCACTGGGGAGAAAAATGAATACAGAAGATATAATAGGCTTTGATGCCCTATATGAGTCCATGAACAAGTGCATTAAGGGCGTCCTGTGGAAGGATAGTGTTGCTTTCTTTTATCATAACTGGATTAGGGAAACGATAAAGCTGGAAAAAGAACTCAAAACCGGCACTTATAAAGAACGGAAACCGAAGTTTTTCACGGTAACAGAACCTAAAACCAGAGAAATTATGAGCATTGCATTTCGCGATCGAGTTTATCAGAGAAGTTTGAATGATGTGGCGTTATACCCGACTCTGACTAACGGGTGTATTTATGATAACCATGCTTGCCAGAAAGGAAAAGGCACTGATAAGGCAAGAGAACGATTTAGATGTTTCCTACAACGGCATTATCGAAAACACGGAACAAAAGGAGCAATCTTAAAATGTGATATCAAAGGATATTATCCGAACATGCGCCATGATGTCGTAAAGGAGACATTGAGAAAGCTACTGGATCCGGAAGTCTATAAGATGACAGCAGATATTTTAGAGACTTTTCCGGGAGATGTAGGCTTTAATCCGGGCAGCCAGATTATCCAGATCATAGGAATTTCTATCTTAAATCGACCAGACCATTATATTAAGGAAGAAATGCGTATAAAAGGCTATGAGAGATACATGGATGATTTCCTGCTGATCCACGAAGACCCTGCGTATTTGGAAGAGTGCCTTGATAAAATCAAAGCCTTGCTTAAAGAGTACCATATGGAGCTGAATATGGGAAAAACGGGGATATTTTCGTTGACTGAAGGCGTAAAATTCTTGGGCTTTTATTATAGGTTGACTGAGACGGGAAAAGTGATTATCACGATGGATCCGAAGAAAGTCAAGCATGAGAGAAGAAAACTGCGGAGAATGGTCGGCCTAGTAAAGAAAGGGTTGAAAACGCGTGAGAAGGTAGATGAGCACTATAAATCCTGGAAAGTACATGCGAGTTTTGGAAACTCTTTTAACATGTTGAAAAACATGGACAAGTTCTATGAAAGTTTATGGAGGGATGAAGATGAAGTACAAGAAAATGAGAACATCAATTCCGGAGGAACGCCAGCAGGAGAACCTTGCGGCTGATTTAGCGGAACAGAAGGCGCTGACGGCATATGTGGCTATGATGGCAGACGTAGATCTGCCGGAAGATGAACAGGAAGGAGCGGAAGGGTATGAAGCATAGCGCAATGTTTGAGAGTATCAGAGATTGGTACACAGATGGATTTTGGAACAAGAAAATGGTTTATAATGCCGTGAAGAAGAAAAAGATTACGGCAGCTGAGTATGAAGAGATTACCGGCGAGGCGTATAATAAATGATTGCGGACATTATAGCAGCTCAGTCAGACGTGATTCGGAAACAGCAAAAGATCATTGATCAGCTCTTCAGTGAACTTTTACAGTATAAAGAAGCTGATGATTACGAGGATGATGTGCTTGCGTTTCTGTATTCAACCTCAAGAGAGGCAGAGAATATCATGTCTTCAACTTGAGTTTAACTCTTTTTTAAAGAGAATTAAATAGGGTTTAAAAGTAAAGAAATCGGACAGTGATTTTTGATGAAAAATTCAATTCGCTGTCCGATTTTTGTTTTAAACATTTTTCGCCATTCTTTATGTCGCGATTTGCCACTTTTTTTTGCGGCATACAATGGATGAATATGAGGTAAGGGTAACAAGGCAGGAATTGGAGCAGATGAAAGAGATAATGCATTATATTTCAAATGATCTGATGGTACCGGACGCAGCGGATAATCTGCTTGATAAGATAAAGGCAGAGATTATGAAGTTGTCGTGTTTTCCGAAAAAACATGCCTTGATTGATGAAGAACCTTGGAGGACGGAGGGAATACGTAAGATTGTCGTTAAGAATTTTCTGATTTATTATTGGGTTGATGACGAAAACAGCAGAGTTCAAGTAACAGCAGTTATCTATAGCAGACGCGATCAAATTAGGCAGCTTGCCAATATGGATATGAAATAGCAACCTAACTTGTCAGGGGATTGGTGAAATACATCGGCAATTCGAAAAAAGCGTGGCATCTACATTGTAGATACCGTGATCTACAATACAGATGCAGTAGGAGCTTATAACATTTTGAGAAAGTATCATGCCGTATCCGGCAAAGAAATTGATATGCCCGTAACCGGGCTGAGCAGTACAAAAACAATAAAAGTAGCTGTGTAACCCATCTGGGTAGCAGTACGGGTGTCATGGACGCACCTCTGAAGCTACGGAGCTATGCTTCGTAATCAGATGCTCGGTAATTCAATTGCCGATGTAGTTCACGATATAGCAGAACAAAATGTTCAATGATGGTAATTAATAGCAGGAAGATCACGATTGCTTTCCTCTACATCCATTGCAAATGTTTCGTTTAGTTTCTGCTGGATGGCGATATATGTTTTAAAATCCTCTTCACTGAAGCTGCTTAGATTCTGATAGCTTCGCTGGTAACAACATTTTTCAAAATGGTCATGGTCCCTAAATATCTTCTCACCGTCTTCTGTGAGGTACAGCTGGTATTCACGGTTGTTTTCTTTATTCCTTTTCTGAGTGATCAGTTCTTTTTTCCTAAGTTTCCTTATTAATTGAGAGCAGGCACTGGGAGTTTTTTTGAAGATTGCGGCAATTTCGTTGGCAGTGATTCCTGGGCGGTGTCCAACCAGATGGATGATCTGAGATTCGGCCTGATAAAGGGTGGCAGATCCATAGTTATGAGGAACGGAATCATAGTCTATGATAAGGCGGCAGCCTTCGTCTAATTCATCTAACATTTTACAATATAATTCATAGCGTTCATCTATATGCTGATTATCCATAAGAATATAAGTTCCTTTTCTAATTTTTTATTTCTTACTTCATAATTATAAAGGAGGAGTGGGGGTAAAGTCAATTAAACAGTGCCCATATTTTTGTTTATTTCGCATTATGTACCTTGTAATTCGTGTTGAAATTTGTTACAGTTATAGTGTAGCAGCTTAAATATTAAGCAATATGATCATACAGAGGAGGTATTTGTTATGGCAAGATTGGCAGTAGGAGAAAAAATGCTGGATTTTACAGCAGCAGGTGCATTTGGACCAGAAGAGGCATTAAGCAGCCGTGTAGGAAAAGGAAAGACAGCAATCGTATTTCTCAGGTACTATGGATGTACATTGTGTCAGTATGATATCCATACTTATGCAGAACATTACCAGGAGATTGTAGGAGATACTGGTAAGCTTTTTGTAGTATTGCAATCGACGCCGGAAAGCATTAAGAAGCAGATGACACGGGAAACACTTCCTTTTGAGATCATCTGTGACCCGGAAGGAAAACTTTACAAAGAATTTGAAATCAACCCGGCAAAAGATAAGGAAGAGCTTGGTGGTGGAAATGTAGTAGCTAAGGTAACGGAAGCAAGAAAGCTATTTTCCCATGGAGATTATGAAGGAGAGGAACTGCAACTTCCAGCTGCATTTGTTGTAAAGTCTGATCTGACCATTACTTATGCAAAATATGGAAAAGATGGGGCAGATGTACCGACTCCACAGGAGTTAGAACAGCTTCTTAAATAATAATGGTGACTAAAAAATAAAGGGCAGATGATGCAGAAAAATGTGCATTATCTGCCTTTACTATGTAAAAAGAAAAGAAATCTAAAAATGACGATGTAAATATTTTATAAAAAATCTAAAATATATCTTGATTTATTGAATAAAATGTACTATATATAAAGTACATTAAAAATTAAGCAGCTTAATAATTTAGTACATACAAGAAAAGTGGAATACTATTATAGACGTATGATAGTATCCCAAAGCTACAGTCCATCTGTGCCTGTCAGGAGAAGGGAGGTACAGACGAAAAAAAGGAGAGAAATATGGCAGAGTGTAAAGGGAGTTCAACAAAACAATTAAAGCAGTGTCTTGGTTTTTGGGATTTAATGGGAGCATCAGTTGGACAGATCATCGGTGCAGGTATTATGACGCTATTAGGAGCAGCAATAGCCATGACTGGTCGTTCTGTACCAGTAGCATTTTTGATCGCAGCTGTGATCACGATATGCCAGTATGCACCGCTCGTATTTATAGCTGGCACCGTCCGTCTTAGGGGGGGGCAATATACAATGATCACTATGCTTACCGGTAAGAAATACGCGGGAGCATACAGTCTTATTTTTACATTTTCAAACTTAAGTCTTTCCATGTATGCATTATCATTTGCAAGTTATTTTATCTCTTTATTTGGTTTTGGTAATGAACGTGTAGTTGCATTGGTAGTGCTGACTATTTTCTTTATTCTTAACTGCCTTGGAATTGATAAATTTGCAAAAGTGCAGAATCTGATCGTAGGATGTTTGGTAATTGCGTTAGCTGCTTTTGCTGCCTTTGGTGTAGGAGAAGTAAAATCTGGATATATGGCAGCAGATTCCTGGATGACTGGCGGCATGATGGGGCTTTTCCAGGCTGGAGGACTTTTAACCTTTGCAGTAGGCGGCGCAAACTGTACTGTAAACCTTTCAGCAGAGGCAAAGAAGCCAACCAGAGATATTCCGATGGTTATGATCATTTCCACCCTTTGTGTGGCCGTTATCTATGGTATCGTAGCTGTTGTTGCAGCAGGCGTTCTTCCTGTAGAGCAGGTAGCAGGCGAGAACCTGTCAATTGTAGCAAAAGAGATCCTTTCGGGCCCTGTTTACGTATTCTTTATGTTTTGCGGTGCTGGATTTGCGCTGATTTCTACCTTAAACTCCCAGTTTGCTTGGGCGCCAAAGCCTATCATGCAGGCATGTGATGATGGATGGCTTCCTCATAACCTTGCAAAACTTTCAAAATGGAATACTCCGGTCGTTCTTTTAGGCATTCTCTATGTGATCGGTGTTGTATGTATCCTTACCGGATTAAGCGTTTCTATTTTAGGAAATATGTGTCTGGTTGCTAATGGTGTTATTACATTTATGATCAACTGCTCTGTATTTAAGCTCCCGTCTGTTGTTTCAGAAGCATGGGATAAATCCAGATTCCACTGCAGCAAGAGTATGCTTATGCTGATAACTGTACTTGGTTCAGTAGCATCTGCTTTTAATATTTATCTGAATGCCAGCAGACTTTCCCATAATTTACTGCTGATCAATGTTGTTGTGATTGTAGTAGCATTTGTTTTTGGTACAGTACGTGAGAAAAAGGCAACTGTAGAGGTGAGTTACGAAGAGGCATAAAAAATAGGATAAGTTAAAAAAATAAATATTTTTTACAAATAATATGATACGAACAGGAGAAGAAAAACTATGAAGTATGATTTTACATCTATTATGGACCGTATGGGAAAGGATGCAATTGCTGTAGAGGCACTGGGACAAAATCCAATGGCACCAAAGCCACCAAAAGAAGGATTTGATGTTATTCCGATGTGGGTTGCAGATATGAACTTCCCTACAGTACCTACCATTCCAGAGGCAATTATTGAACGTGCAAAACATCCGGCGTATGGTTATTTTTCAACCCGCAAGGAGTATCTGGATTCTATCATTAAATGGCATGAGACAAGAAATGATGTAACAGGGCTGACACCGGAGTGCATTGGCTATGAAAATGGTGTTCTTGGTGGTGTGATCACTGCATTAAATGTATACTGCTCAAAGGGAGATAACGTTCTTTTACATAAACCTACTTACATTGGTTTTACAAACAGCCTGACCAATAATGGATATCACATTGTCCACAGCGACCTGGTAAAAGATGAAAACGGCGTATGGCGTATGGACTTTGATGATATGGAAAAGAAGATCGTAGAGAATAAGATCCATGCAGCAATCTTCTGTTCTCCTCATAACCCATGTGGTCGTGTTTGGGAACGTTGGGAGATTGAAAAGGCAATGGAAATCTACAAAAAGCATGACGTAATGGTTATCTCTGATGAAATCTGGTCTGATATTATTATAACCGGACATAAGCATGTTCCAACCCAGAGTGTGTCTGAAGATGCAAAGCAGCGTACAGTGGCTCTTTATGCACCAAGTAAAACTTTTAATCTGGCAGGACTTGTAGGAAGCTATCACATCATTTATAATAAGCATATTCGCGAGCGCGTAGACAAAGAGGCATCTTTATCCCACTACAATAGCATGAATGTACTTTCCATGCATGCCCTTATCGGCGCATATAAGCCGGAAGGCTATGAATGGGTAGAAGAGCTTTGTGAAGTGATCACAAAAAATATTGATTTTGCCTGCAATTATATTAAAGATCATTTTGAAGGAGTTTCAGTTGGAAGACCAGAAGGAACCTATATGCTGTTTGTAGATTGTACAGAGTGGTGTAAAAAGCATGGCAAGACCATTGAAGATGTGGAAAAAGCAGCATGGGATGTAGGTGTTGCATGCCAGGATGGCCGTATGTTCCATGGCCCGTGCCATTTACGTATTAATCTGGCACTTCCTCTTTCAAGAGTACAGGAGGCATTTCATCGTTTAGACAAGTACGTATTTAATGTGGAGTAAGCAAAAGACGAAGGATTGAGCTGGAAACAGAAAGGAGATATGGACTGCTGCAGAATAGGAAAACTGTTTTGCAGCAGTTTCTATGTGTAGTAGATGGACATTTTAAAATTGGTACTTGTATTTTGTGTGATCATAGGTGTTATGTGGATGAAAAAGCCTATGTGGATGGCTGTGATCGCGGCATCTGTTGCAACAATCTTTTTGTATGGCCTTTCACCAGATGTAGCGGTTCACGGAATCATAAAAGGAGCCACAGCCAGAGCTACCGTTGAAACGCTGGTAGTATTTTATTCCATTACATTTTTGCAGAGAATGATGGAGAAAAGAAAAAATTTAAGCAATGCCCAGGTTGCAATGAACGGCCTGTTTAATAATAACCGGGTAAATGCTTCAATCGTTCCTTTTCTTTTAGGTATGCTTCCGGCTGCCAGCACAGTATTGATCTGCGGCCCTATTGTTCGGGAAAGTGTAAAGGATTCTGACCTTAGCGTGCCGGAACAGGCATGTATCACATCTTATTTCCGCCATATATCAGAAGCTTTTGTGCCTACTTATACCAGCATTTTTATTGCGTTGGGGATTACAGAAGGCCGTGTCAGTGCAGGAACCTTTATTTTAGCTATGCTGCCTATGGTAGCGGCACTTTTTGCTGTAGGCTGGATCTTTTATCTACGCCGGGTGCCTAAGGATACAGGAATGGTGCCGGATCAGCCAAAAGGGTATTACTGGAAGCTTCTGGCACAGAGTATCTGGGCCATTGCACTGACTATTGCATTGATCCTGATCTTTAACCTGCCTGTATGGGGCGCAGTGTGGATCTGTATTTTATTAAATGTATTTGTAAACCATTTTAATGGAAAAGAACTGGTTCCGTTTATCCGTACTGCTTTTGAGACCAGACTACTGCTCAGTACACTGCTGATCATGATCTTCAAGGAGCTGCTTACAGAAACAGGTGTTATCACATCACTGCCGGAGTTTTTCTCTGCACTGCCGATCCCTACATTCCTTGTATTTGTGCTTCTGTTCCTCTTTGGAACCATTGTAGCGGGAACACAGGCGATCATTGTATTATGTATGCCTATGGCAATGGAAGTGATCACCCCAGGGCATACAGGACTGGCGCTGTTTACACTTTTAATGTGTATCGGTTATGTGGCAATGCAGATTTCTCCTACTCACATATGCCTGGTTCTTTGCTCGGAAGATTACAAAATCTCACTGGGAAGCATGATACGTAAAACGACTCCTATGGTTGCCTTATTTACGCTGATCGCCATTGCTTATTATGGGTTGCTTAGTATGATGGGATTTTAAGATGGAAAAGATTTCATGACACGGAAAACTGATAACATATGACCTGTCAGGGTGTATGCAGAAAGATAGAATTTGACTACAGAAAGTATGTATGCTATATGCCGAGTTTGCCACTTGAAGAAAATCTTCCAGAAATGCAGATATTATCCACTTTCTGGAAGGTTTGCCGTAAAATAATGAAATGTACTTAAAAGGTCTGTATCTGTTTTTTCATTCGTTTCAGTTTTTCATCTGTATATTACTTAGCAAAATGACTAAGCAGATGTTAAAAGGCATTCGTGTCAATTCAAAAGAGGAATTATCGGAACGAATATATCGCTACTTCGATGAGATCAATGCTGACCCGATTGTTTATCATTGGACATATAAAATGGATGAAATTGATCCGGATGAGGCAGCCACTATTTAAACTATCAACAATTTAATATTCGATGTACTAGCATGGCATATTGCACCAGAAACAGACGCTGGCGAACGGTGGCGAGTATTGCGACTATTTTATTATAGGAAATAAAGAATAGATTGAAAAGGGGATATCCGGACGCTTTGAGGGTGCTGGATATCCTCTTTCTATTTATCACATTGCCTACTGTAATGGTTCAGCCCATCTAAGATGTCTGGATTTTGAAAGGCAAGCTGCCGGAGAATGAGTTCATATAAACTGATCGGAATATATTTTTCTTCCTCTGGATCTTTAAAAGTTC
>OGMW01000499.1_pt1 | contig 41670 bp, 40 predicted proteins | sample 1573281 | NCBI WGS metagenome assembly OGMW01 (sample SAMEA2581907, study PRJEB24529) | metagenome | biome: Human gut stool | place: China | collected 2011 | reverse complement strand
GTCATCGCACCGCGCGGGCGCTGCAGCGGGTGCGGGCGAACCTGTCCGATGCGGTGGCCGCGTTCGGCGCGATCGCCGAGCGGCTGCTGGAGCTGGTGGTGGAGCTGGTGGCCCGGGTGGACGCCCTGTACCGGCGCCTGCGCCAGGGCAGCTTCAACGCCGACATCATTACCTCGGGGCCCTTTTCGCTGAACCTGCGCTCCCGCGAGCTGACGAAGGCCGGCGAGCGCATTGAGCTGACCCAGGTGGAATACCTGATCATGAAGAACTTTTTGGAAAACAGGGGCCGCGCCCTATCCCGCGACGACATCATGAACGCCGTGTGGGGCAAGGATTACCACGGGGACCTGAAGGTGGTGGACGTGAACATCCGCCGCCTGCGGCTGAAGATCGAGGACGACGCGGCGGCGCCGCGGTTTATTTCGACCATTTGGGGCTTTGGCTACAAATGGGAAGCATAGCTGGTGGGAGCAGGGTGGATTGATGGCCGAAGCGGGAAAACAGGAAGCACAGGGGCGGCAGGGGCCTGGGGGCTGGTTCGCCCATCATAAGGTCAGCGGCATCAAACGGCGGTGGCTGGTGAACAACCTGAGCATCGTCGTCCTTTTGCTTGCCATCATGTTCATCGCCGTGGGGGCGGCCACCACCAATTACTACTACGATTCCCTCTACAACGCCCTGGCCAGCCGGGCCAACACCAGCGCCAAGACCTTTACCAATTACATGAGCGGCTCCTACAACGAGTTCTACCAATACGCCAAGGAGCAGACCACCGACTTTGCCGACAAGGACCGCATCGAGATGCAGGTGCTGGACAGCAACGGCAGCATCCTGTATTCCTCCACCGGCCTGGTGGCGGGCTCGGTGCCCGCCACGGCGGATGTGAACCAATGCATCGAGACGGGGGAGCTCACCCCCTTCACTGGCTACGACCCGCTGACGGAGGAGCGCATCATGGCCGTGACCGCGCCGGTCTACGCCAAAAGCGACGGCGGTCTCATCGGCGAAGTGCGCTTCGTTAGCTCGCTGAAGCTGCTGGACAGGCAGGTGGGCCATATCTACCTGATGCTGGCCGCCGCGGCCTTTGTGGTGCTGCTGCTGATTTTTGTGACGAACCAGTTTTTCATCCACTCCATCGTCAACCCGGCGCTGAAGATCAACGAGCTGGCCAAAAAGATCGCCCAGGGCCAGTACGGCGCCCGGCTGGATATGGATTTCAACGACGAGATGGGCGAGCTGTGCAACACGCTGAACAACATGTCCACCGAGATTGCCCGGATGGAAAAGCTGAAAAACGACTTCATCTCCTCGGTTTCCCACGAGCTGCGCACGCCCCTCACCGCCATCGGCGGCTGGGCGGAGACGGTGGAAAACAACCTGGAGGACCCCAACACGGTGGAGACGGGGCTGGCCATCATCCGCAAGGAGACCACGCGCCTGTCGCAGATGGTGGAGGAGCTGCTGGACTTTTCCCGCCTGGAGAGCGGCCGCCTGAAGCTGCGCACCGATGTGTTCGACCTGCGGGGCGACGTGTACGACGCGGTGTTCACCTACAACGAGATGCTGCGCCAGGAGGGGATGGAGACCTTTTACAGCGAGCCGCCCACGCCCGTTTATGTAAACGGCGACCGGGACCGGCTGCGCCAGGTGTTTTTGAACATCATCGACAACGCCGCCAAATACGGCCAAAAAGGCGGCAAGATCGATTTGACCATCAACGAGGAAGAAGGGCGGGCCGTGGTGCGGGTGCGCGACTACGGCCAGGGCATCCCCGCCGACGAGCTGCCGCTGGTGAAGGAGAAGTTCTTCAAGGGCAGCGCGCGCCAGCGCGGCGCCGGCATCGGCCTTGCGGTCTGCGACGAGATCGTGGGCCTGCACGGCGGCAGCCTGGATATTGAAAGCACATACGGCGAGGGCACGACGGTGATCATCCGCCTGCCCCTGGCCGAGACCGGAGGAAACGATGAAACAGCAAGCGAGTAAATTTAAAACCACCATCGGCGGCCAGGCCCTGATCGAGGGCATTTTGATGCGCGGGCCGAAAAAAACGGCCATTGTGGTGCGCAAGCCCGATGGGGACTTCGCCATCAAGGAAGAGGCGGTGGGCACCGTGCACCGCAGCAAGTTTTCCCAGCTGCCCCTGGTGCGGGGCGTGGTGGGCTTTTGGGACTCTATGAAATACGGCATCAGCGCGCTGACCTATTCCGCCGATTTTTTCGACGACGGCAGCGAAGCCCAGGAGCCGGGCAAATTCGAGGCGTGGCTCACCCGCAAATTCGGCGCCGCCAAGCTGGACAAGATCCTCATGGGCTTTGCCCTTGTGATGGGCATCGCGCTGCCGGTGGGGCTTTTCATCCTGCTGCCCACGCTGCTGGCCGGCCTTCTGCCCGACCAGGGCGGCTCCAGCATCCTGCGCAACCTGCTGGAGGGTCTGGTGCGCATCGTCATTTTTTTGGCCTTTATCATCATCACGTCCAAACAGAGCGATATCAAACGCACCTATATGTACCACGGCGCGGAGCACAAGACCATTGCCTGCTATGAAGGCGGCGAGGAACTGACGGTGGAAAACGTGCGCCGCCACTCCCGCTTTCATCCCCGCTGCGGCACCAGCTTTTTGTTTGTGGTCATGATCATCAGCATCCTGGTGTTTTCGCTGTTCACCTGGTCGAATCCCTGGCTGCGCATGGTGCTGCGCCTGGCGCTGCTGCCCGTGGTGGTGGGCATCAGCTATGAGTTCAACCGCTGGGTGGGCCGGCACGACAACTGGTTCTCCATGGCGCTGCGGGCGCCCGGTTTGTTTTTGCAGCGGTTCACCACCTATGAGCCCGACGACAGCATGATCGAGGTGGCCATCGAGGCCATCAACCGCGTGACCCCCGAAAATAAAGGAGAAGACAGGTGGTAAGAAGATATGGTAGGCACCATTTCAGACGTATATCTCGATTTGCGCAATGAGCTGCGCCGCAGCGGCGTGACCTCGGCCCAGCTGGAGGCCAAGGAGCTGCTGGCCTATGCGCTGGAAGTCCCCCGGGACCAGCTGAACGAGCGCAGCGGCAGCTTTTTGTTCGATGAACAGCTGCAGCGGCTGGAGGCGCTCAAGGCCCGCCGCCTGGCCGGGGAGCCCCTGGCCCATATCATCGGCGAATGGGATTTTTATTCCCTCACCTTTACCCTGACGCCCCAGGTGCTGATCCCCCGCCCGGACACCGAGGTGCTGGTGGATGCAGGGCTGGCCTTTTTCAACCGGCGGGAGCGCGGGCGCATACTGGACCTGTGCTGCGGCAGCGGCTGCGTGGGCATCGCCCTGCTGAAAAACCTGCCGGATACCATCAGCTGCGTGTTCGCCGATACGTCGGAGGACGCGCTGAACATCACCAAGGAGAACCTGATCCGCCACCGGCTGACCTTCCGCGGCATCACCGTGCGGCAGGACGCCAAGGAGGCGTGCGCCGAGGCGCTGGGCAAATTCAACCTGATCGTGTGCAACCCGCCCTACATCCCCACGGGGGAGCTGGCTTCCCTGGATGTGAGCGTGAAGGACTATGAGCCCCACGAAGCGCTGGACGGCGGCGCCGACGGGCTGGATTTTTACCGGGCCATCGCCCGCAACTTTAAACCGGCGCTGACGAAAAGCGGCATGCTGGCCTTTGAGTGCGGCATGGGCCAGCACGAGGCGCTGCAGGGGATCCTGGAGGAAGCCGGCTATTGCGAGATCCGCGTGCTGCGGGATTTCAGCGGCACCGAGCGGGTGCTCACCGCTTTGGCCAACCCGCCGGCGGACCGGTAGAGGAAAATAAAAGCGAACATACGTTGCGTTTTTTCGCGCGATATAGTATACTGGTGTCACCATAAGGGGGTAAAGCCATGGATAAGAAAAAAGCATTGGAAACAGCACTGGCGCAGATCGAAAAGCAGTACGGCAAAGGGTCCGTGATGCGCCTGGGTGAAAATACAAGCATGAATGTGGAGGCCATCTCCACCGGTTCCGTCTCGCTGGATGTGGCGCTGGGCATCGGCGGCGTCCCCCGGGGGCGCATCGTGGAAATCTACGGGCCGGAGTCCTCGGGCAAGACGACGCTGGCGCTGCACGTGGTGGCGGCGGCCCAAAAAGACGGCGGCGAAGCGGCGTTTATCGACGCCGAGCACGCGCTGGACCCGGTGTATGCCCAGGCCCTGGGCGTGGATGTGGACCGCCTGCTGGTGTCGCAGCCCGACACCGGCGAGCAGGGGCTGGAGATCACGGAGGCCCTGGTGCGCAGCGGCGCCGTGGACGTGGTGGTGGTGGACTCGGTGGCTGCCCTAGTGCCCCGGGCCGAGATCGAGGGCGAGATGGGCGATGCCTTTGTGGGCCTGCACGCCCGGCTGATGTCCCAGGCGCTGCGCAAGCTGGCGGGCGCCATTTCAAAATCCAACTGCGTGGTCATATTCATCAACCAGCTGCGCGAAAAGGTGGGTGTGGTGTACGGCAACCCGGAGGTCACCACCGGCGGCCGGGCGCTGAAGTTCTATGCCTCCGTCCGCATCGACGTGCGGCGCATCGAGTCGCTGAAAAGCGGCTCGGAGATCATTGGCAACCGCACCCGGGCCAAGGTGGTCAAGAACAAGGTCTCTCCTCCCTTCAAGGAGGCGGAGTTCGATATCATGTACGGCGAGGGTATCTCTAAGATCGGCGAAATCCTGGATCTGGGCGCCAAGCTGGATCTGGTGCAGAAATCCGGCTCCTGGTTCGCCATGGGGGAGACCCGCCTGGGCCAGGGCCGTGATGCGGCCAAGCAGTACCTGAAGGACAATCCGGAGGTGTGCGACAAGCTGGAGGCCGACATCCGCCGCAACGCCTACAAGCTCATGAGCAGCCAGGCCCGGGCCGCCGCCCGCGCCGCCGGCCGCGCGGTGGATATCTCCGCCGAGGACTTCGAGGATGCGGATTCGTAAGCTGGCCCCCTCCGGCCGGGTGGAGGGCCGCTGGCTCTGCCACCTGGAGGACGGAACCATCCTCCGCCTGGGGGAGAGCGAGGTGGTGGCCTTCGGCCTGGGCACCGGAAAGGAGCTGAGCGGGGCGGAGCTGTCCGCCTTGACCGAGGCCGCCCGCGCCGCCCAGGTGCGGGAGAAGGCGGTGGAGCTGCTGTCCGCCCGCCCCCTCTCCCGGAAGGAGCTGGTGGAAAAGCTCACCGCCCGCCCCCGGAACCGGGAGAAGGAGCCCCTCTGCGGCCGGGAGGCCGCCGAGGCGGCGGCCGACTGGCTGGAGGGGCTGGGCTATCTGGACGACGGGCAGTATGCCCGCGCGGTGGCGGAGCACTGTGCTGCCAAGGGCTACGGTCCCGGCCGCATCCGGGAGGAGCTCTACCGCCGGGGGGTGCCGCGGGACTGCTGGGACGGCGCTCTGGAGGGGCTGTCCGGCCCGGAGGAGGCCATCGACGCCTTTTTGCAGAAGAAGCTGCGGGGGGCGGAGCTCTCCGACCCCAAGGTGCGCCGGCGGGCAGCCGACGCTCTGGCCCGCCGGGGCTACCGCTGGGAGGACATCAGTGCCGGCCTGCGCCGCTATGGTGCGGAGCCGGAGGAATGGTAGGAAGAACGCGGCGGACCGCCGCATGTGAGAAAGGAGCACAGACCATGGACACGATGGAAGCCCTGCTGACCCGCCGCAGCATCCGGAAGTACAGGCCGGAGCCGGTCTCCATAGAGGATTTGAAGGAGATTTTGGCCGCCGGGGCCACCGCCCCCTCCGCCGTCAATATGCAGCACTGGTATTTTGTGGCCGTACAGGACCCCGCCGCGCTGGAGGAGGTCAAGGCCATCATGGGCGGCGTGGTGGAGAAATTCCAGCCTGTGCTGGAGGAGCGCTTTTCCCGCCACCCGGAGCAGATCGGCATCACCAACCGCTTCCTGTCCACCCTGGGCGGGGCGCCGGTGTGCCTGCTGGTTTTCATGCTCAAGCCGGACTATCCCGATCGGGACGGAGCCATGCAGAGCGTGTCCGCCGCCATCGAGAACGTGCTGCTGGCGGCCTGGGCCAAGGGCATCGGCTCCTGCTGGCTGTCCGCGCCCCAGCGTATGGGCTTCGGCCCTGCGTTCCAGCGCCGCTTCGCCCCCGACAAGGGGGAGTTCGTGGCAGCGGTCACCCTGGGCTACCCCGACCAGCAGCCCAAAATGCCGCCCCGGCGGGACGGCCGCTATCTGATCGTATAAGGAGAAGTTTTCATTGAAGGTTGCATTTGTATCCCTGGGCTGCGCCAAGAATCTGGTGAACACCGAGCAGATGATGGCACTGGTCCGAAGCGCCGGGCATGAGATCACCGCCCAGCCCGAGGGGGCGGACGCGGCGGTGCTCAACACCTGCGGCTTTATCGACTCCGCCAAGAGCGAGGCCATTCAGAATATCCTGGAGCTGGCCGAGCTGAAAAAGGAGGGGAAGCTGGGCAAGCTGCTGGTCACCGGCTGCCTGTCCCAGCGCTACCAGGACGAGCTGATGGAGGAGCTGCCCGAGGTGGACGGCGTCATGGGCACCGGCAGCTACACCGAGATCGTCCCCGCCCTGGAGGAGCTGATGGCCGGGGGCACGCCCCACCGCTTCGGGGATATCGACCACACGGAGGAGGACGGGGCGCGCATCCCCGCCACCCCCTCCTACACCGCCTACCTGAAGATCGCCGAGGGCTGCGACCATCGGTGCGCCTTCTGTATCATTCCCAAGCTGCGGGGCCGCTACCGCAGCCGTACCATGGAGTCCCTGCTGGCGGAGGCCAAGACCCTGGCCGACGCCGGGGTGAAGGAGCTCATCGTCATCGCCCAGGACATCACCCGCTACGGCATCGACCTCTACCACAAGCGGATGCTGGGGGCGCTGCTCACCGAGCTGTGCAAGCTGCCCTTTCACTGGATTCGCCTGCACTACCTGTACCCCGACGATCTGGACGACGCCCTCATCGACGTCATCGCCCGTGAACCTAAGGTGCTCAACTACATCGACATCCCCCTCCAGCACATCAACGACGGCATTCTGAAGCGCATGTGCCGCCGCTCCACCAAGGCGGAGATTCTCGCCCTGCTGGCCAAGCTGCGGGACCGCCTGCCCGGTCTGGTGCTGCGCACCTCCCTGATCTGCGGCCTGCCCGGCGAGGGGGAGGCGGAGTTTGAGGAGCTGTGCGAGTTTCTGCGGGAGGCCCGCATCGAGCGGGCGGGCATCTTCCAGTTCTCGCCGGAGGAGGGCACCCCTGCCGCCGAGATGGAGGATCAGGTGGACGCCGCCACCGCCGAGCGCCGGGTGGAGCTGGTGGTGGAGCTCCAGTCCCGGGTGATGGATGCCTTCAACGAGGAGCGACTGGGCGCGTGCCTGGAGGTGCTGTGCGAGGGCTTTGATGCCGAGATGGGCTGCTATGTGGGCCGCACCTATGCCGACTCCCCCGACGTGGACGGCAAGGTGTACTTCACCGCCGGCGGCCTGGTGCCCGCCGGGGCGTTCGTCTGGGTGCGCATCACCGGCACCAGCGACGGGGATCTCACCGGCGAGATAGAGGAGTGAAGCAATGAATACCGCCAATAAGCTGACCATGCTCCGGGTGGCGCTGATCCCGGTGTTCCTGATTCTGCTCTATCTCCGCTTCCCCTTCCACATGTATTTCGCCCTCACGGTCTTTATTCTGGCCAGCGTAACCGATTTTGTGGACGGCTACATCGCCCGCCACTACAACCAGGTCACCGACTTCGGCAAGTTTATGGACCCTCTGGCCGACAAGGTGCTGGTCATGGCCGCCCTGCTCTGGTTCGTAGAGGCGGGCCGCTTGCCCGCCTGGGTGCTGCTGGTGGTCATCGTGCGGGAGTTCGCCGTCACTGCCCTGCGGCTCATCGCCGTGGAGCGGGGGCGGGTAATCGCCGCCGCCTGGTCGGGCAAGGTCAAGACGGCCTCCACCATGGTGTGCATCTGCCTGATGCTGCTCATTGCCCGGCCTGCGCTGGATCTGGTGTGCGCGGCGGTGATCCTGGTCACCACTGTCTACTCGGGCGCGGAGTATTTTGTGAAGAACAAAGATGTGGTGGACTGGAGTAACCTGTAATGCTGGATTTTACGAAAGAGCTTTGCCCCGACCGGCCGCTGATCCACCCAACCTCCCAGACGAAAAACTGCCGGTTCGGCCGCTATGTGGAGATCGGCGACCACTGTGTGCTGGAGGAGACCGAGGTGGGGGACTACACCTACTGCTTCGGCTCCAACGACATCATCTATACCGCCCTGGGCAAGTTCAACTCCATTGCCACCGGCGTGCGCATCAACCCGGTGCAGCACCCGGCCAAGCTCCGGGCGGCGGCCCACCACTTTACCTACCGCTGCTCCCACTACGGGCTGGGGCCGGATGACGCGGCTTTGATCGACTGGCGGAGGCAGAACCACCGGGTGGTCACCGGAAACGACGTGTGGCTGGGCCACAACGCGGTGCTCATGGGCGGCGTCACCCTGGGCGACGGCGCGGTGGTGGGCGCGGGGGCCGTGGTGACCCATGACGTGGCGCCCTACGAGATCGTGGGCGGAGTACCCGCCCGGCACATCGGCTGGCGCTACCCGCCCGAGCTGATTGCCGCCATGGAGCGCATCCGCTGGTGGGACTGGAGCCACGACATGCTGAGGGAGCGCCTGCGGGACTTTGACGACGCGGCGGCCTTCTGCCGGAAGTTTGACCCGCAATAGAAAACGAGGGCCCGTTGCTTTCATCCAGAAAGCAACGGGCCCTTGCATTAAAAGACCTGCTGGAATAGATTGAACAGGAACGTTAGCAGGGGAATGGCGTTGATACCTAGCACAATAGCTAAAACGGTCATCCAAAAGCTCAACGGCTCCCTCTGTGTTCGGACAGGCGGAATGTAGATGGGTGAGGAGACCTCCTCGCCTACCACAATTTTAGAGGAGATACCGTACCCGGCCAGTACTTGCACCAACCGCTGGGCCTCACGCGGCTTCAGGTGAGTGACCAGCACCGCCGGGGCCCGTTCCAGCAGGGCTTGCGCATCCTTCTGAGAGAGGCCCAGCTCCTTGGAGAGACAGTGCAGAGCGGCCGGGATATCCGCGTGTGGGCCCAGACCGGTGAACACGAGCGAGTACTGCCTAGGGGCCCGCTTGGGGGGAGGGAAACTCTGGAGTGGATAACCGCAGTGAATGCAGGCCAGGGCTTGGTCAGATACCTCTTTTCCGCACTCAGGACAGGAGATCAAGGCCATAAGATACCTCCTCTTGTGTAAAAGCTGGGGGATTCCGGTTCCATAATAACAGGTTAATCTATGGTTTGCAACCGTACTCCGCCTTGACACATTTCCCGGAACATAGTAGTATACTAGAACAGTTGAATTGCGTGAGGAACGGAAATGGTACCCAGCGAGTAACCCGCCAAAGAGAGAGCGTTACCGGCTGAGAGCGCGCCCAGGGGGTAACTGGGGAATGTGCGTCCGGGAGCGCGGGGGATATGGATGCCCCCCGGCTGGCCCCGTTACCGGCCTTTGAGTGAGAAATGAGAGTGGAACCGCGATTTGTACCGCCTCTTATGCCGTCCGGCATGGGAGGCGTTTCTGTTTTTCAGGAGGTGTTTGGACTGACGCGGCTGTGCCATCCCTGAGACTGATCACGGCACCCTGGCGGTCTACCGCCCGGAGGAGTGGCTGGAGCGGGTGCAACCCTTTTTGGAGGAGACCCCGGTCAGCCGAACAGACTGGTGAACAGCAGACTCAGCAGAGACCAGATGACCAGGGCGGTGAGTGTGGCGAATACGACGGAAGTGAAGGTCAGGGCATCGCCCGGCACCGGAGAGGGGAGCTGGGGCGGCTCCGGCACCGCCCCATCCACCAACTGGACGGGAGCGCCCGCCCGACGGAATACCTCCAGCAGTGCAAGGGCCTCCTCCTCGGTGAGGCCCTCCCGCAGGGGAACCGGCTCCCGGCGCGCTTGCTCCAGCAGACGTATGCCCTGCTCCCTGGAGAGGCCCAGCTCCCTCATGAGGGCGCGGAGCGTTCTGCTGCGGGCATCCGGATAGGCGGGGCGGGCGGTGAGGCGGACGGTAAAGCGGTTGGGCCCTGTGATGGGGCGGAAGTCCGCATACGGTGCGGCGGAGGAGAGGGGATAGCCGCAGTGAATGCAGGCCGGAGCCCGGTCGGATACCTCTTTTCCGCACTCAGGACAGGAGATCAGGGCCATAAGATGCCTCCTTTTGTGTGAAAGCGTGTGGTTTCAGCCCCATACTAACAGAAATCCCCCTGAATTGCAACCGCAAAGCGCCTTGACACATTTCCCGGAACGTGGTAGTATACTAGAACAGTTGAATCGCGTGAGGAACGGAAATAGTACCCAGCGAGTACCCGCCAGAGAGGGAGCGTCACCGGCTGAGAGCGCGCCCAGGGGGTAACTGGGGAATGTGCGTCCGGGAGCGCGGGGGATATGGATGCCCCCCGGCTGGCCCCGTTACCGGCCTTTGAGTGAGAAATGAGAGTGGAACCGCGATTTGTACCGCCTCTTATGCCGTCCGGCATGGGAGGCGTTTCTGTTTTTCAGGAGGTGTTTGGACTGACGCGGCTAGGCGAGACCCTGCGGGCCTATCAGGCCCGCGATCCGGCGGCCCGGAGCCGGCTGGAGATTTTTCTGCTCTACCCGGGCGTGCACGCGCTCATCTACCACCGGATTGCCCACTTTCTCTACCGGCACCGGCTCTTCTTCCTGGCCCGGCTGGTGAGCCAGTGGAGCCGCTGCTGGACGGGAATTGAGATCCACCCCGGCGCGCAGATCGGCCGGCGGCTGGTCATCGACCACGGCATGGGCATCGTCATCGGCGAGACGACCGAGATCGGCGACGACTGCCTGCTCTACCACGGGGTCACCCTGGGAGGCACCGGCAAGGACCACGGCAAGCGCCACCCCACCCTGGGGAACAATGTGATGGTGTCCGCCGGAGCCAAAGTGCTGGGCCCCTTCAAAGTAGGGGACAATTCCCGCATCGCGGCCAACGCGGTGGTGCTCAGCGAAATACCGCCGGAGGCCACCGCCGTGGGCGTCCCCGCCCGGGTGGTGCGCATCGCCGGGGAGAAGGTGGACTTCGCCGGGCAGGTGGACCAGATCCACGTGACCGACCCGGTGCAGAAGGAGCTTCAGGCGTTGAATTCCCGGCTGGAATGGCTGGAACAACTGATGGATGAACAGGCAAGGAGTAAGAATCTATGAAAATCTACAATTCCGCAACCCACACCAAGGAGGAGTTTGTCCCCCATGAGCCGGGCAAGGTGTCCATGTACACCTGCGGCCCCACAGTGTACCACTTTGCTCACATCGGCAATCTGCGCAGCTATATCATGGAGGACGTGCTGGAGAAGCTGCTCCGCTATGCGGGCTATGACGTCACCCGCGTCATGAACATCACCGACGTGGGACACCTGGCCTCCGACGCCGACACCGGCGAGGACAAGATGCTCAAGGGGGCCCAGCGGGAGCACAAGACCGTGATGGAGATCGCCCAATTTTATACCGATGCCTTCTTTGCCGACTGCAAGAAGCTGAACATCAAGTACCCCGACGTGGTGCAGCCCGCTACCGGCATGATCGGTGACTATATCAAGGTCATCTCCTCCCTCATTGACAGGGGCTACGCCTACTTCGCCGGCGGCAACGTCTACTTCGACACCTCCAAGCTGGAGAAGTATTATGTGTTCAACGACCACGACGAGGAGGATCTGGCCGTGGGCGTCCGTGAGGGCGTGGAGGAGGACGCCAACAAGCGGAACAAGAACGACTTTGTGCTGTGGTTCACCAAGTCCAAGTTCGAGGATCAGGCGCTCAAGTGGGACTCCCCCTGGGGAGTGGGATACCCCGGCTGGCACATCGAGTGCTCCTGTATCTCCATGAAGTATCTGGGGGAGCACCTGGACATCCACTGCGGCGGCATCGACAACGCTTTCCCCCACCATACCAACGAGATCGCCCAGTCGGAGGCGTACCTGGGCCACCCCTGGTGCAAATACTGGGTGCATATCCACCACCTGAACACCAACTCTGGCAAGATGAGCAAGTCCAAGGGGGAGTTCCTCACCGTCTCCCTGCTGGAGGAGAAGGGGTATGATCCGCTGGTGTACCGCTTCTTCTGCCTCCAGTCCCACTACCGCAAGGGCCTGGTGTTCTCCTGGGAGAACCTGGACAACGCCAAGGCCGCCTATGACAAGCTGGTGGCCCGTGTGGCCGCCCTGAGCGGCGAGGGAGGCGTGGATGAAGCGGCCTTGGAGCGGTTCAAGAACGACTTCCTTGAGGCGGTGGGCAACGATCTCAACACCTCTCTGGGGGTTACCGCCCTGTACGACGTGCTCAAGGCCGGCGTGAACGACGCCACCAAGCGGGCGACGCTGGACAGCTTCGACCAGGTCCTGGGCCTGGAGCTGCTGTCCCACGCCGACGCCCTCAAGGCCCAGCAGGCCGCCCCCGTGGAGGGCGCGGAGGAGATCGAGGCCCTGATCGCCAAGCGCCTGGAGGCCAAGCGCGCCAAGAACTGGGCCGAGGCCGACGCCATCCGCGACCAGCTCCGCGCCATGGGTGTGGAGATCAAGGACGGCAAGGACGGCACCACCTGGACGCGGATCTAAGCCATCAAAGGGAGGAGACCGGAAAACGGTCTCCTCTTTTCTTAAGCTTTGCGAATGCGCCGAAATGGTTTTCCATTGCGTTTGACCTGCATGGCAGCACCGGTGCGGGTATCATATTTGACCCACTGGTTACGCTGCGCGTCAAACATCTGGATGCGGTCTTTCATGGGTTTTGCTTCCATGGCCTGTGCACTCCTTTCTGATCGATTTCCAAACGGCACAGACAGATTGTACTTTCGGAAGAAATGTGATAAAATAAAATACGTAGGTTACATTCTGCCTGCACCAGAAAGCTGTGATGGGAGGTCGCATCTCCCATCGCGGCTTTTTGGACATTTATGAGGTTTTTTGTTGGAGAGCGGCGATCTGTGACAGAAGATCTTCTACCTCGCGGACTAGATGAAAATCCTGCTCGGAGAGACGGAGAACATTAAATGTGCAGGCCGACTCTAGAGCATGGTAGGCGATCCCCAGTGCAGTATGAAGCTGTATGGTGAAGTTACCCGGGGATACGGCTTCGATATCCTGGGCTGGTATGGAAACAGCGCTCTTCCCTGCGGGGGAAAGGAGAGAAGAGGCCGTGTCAGCCTCTGCCGGTGCAGACGGGGAGGCAACTGATATATTTTGGAAATAGAATAGCCCGGATGACGTAATTTGATAGAAGCCGCGGCGAGGGGAGACTACGTAGCCATTTTCCAGAAGGCGTGTAAAGATGCCAGAAAAGACCCCCCTGGTGCAGAGTGTACGCATTTTTTCAGACATGTGTTCGTTTGCGAATTGTTTCAAAGCAGCTACACTGTGCTCGTTACAGTCACTGAGACACCGTAGTATATGATACCGGGCCTCAGAAGTGGGAGAGTGGAAGGCGAGATTTGGTTTCATTTTATCACGTCCTGGTCAGACTGAAGTGTTGCTTAGATGTAGAGACGAGCGTATTATACCATACTAATGCTTAGAGATCAAGGGGTAAAAGAATAGGTGTTTTGAGGTTTAAGTGTTACAATGCAAAAAATGAAAACATGCAAAAAGCAAGCACAAAGCGGTGACATGCACTCTTGCAAAATAGACAAAATATCGGTAAAATAGAACCATTATAGCGGATTCAAGCGCGGGAAAAAGGGGGGAAAAGGACGGAGAGGCAGACACAGAACGACTTTTCCAGGGGGAGCATGGCGCGGAACATCCTTCAGATGGCGCTCCCCATGACGGTGGCGCAGCTCATCAACATCCTTTATAATATTGTAGACCGCATGTACCTGGGCCGGTTGCCGGGGCACCTGTCCCTGACCGGGCTGGGGCTGTGCCTGCCCATCATTTCCATCCTCATGGGCTTTGCCAACCTGTGCGGCATGGGGGGCGCGCCCCTGTGCTCCATTCACCGGGGCAAGGGAGAGAACGAGGAGGCCGAGCGGATTTTAGGCAACTCCTTTACCCTCCTGCTCCTGTTTGGCGGGGGACTGACGGTGTTCTGCCTGGCCTTCCGGAGGCCCATCCTCTATCTCTTTGGGGCCAGCGACCTGACCTTCCCCTACGCCAACGACTACCTGACCATCTATCTGCTGGGCACCCTCTTTGTGATGATCGGACTGGGTATGAACCCCTTCATCAACGCCCAGGGCTTTAGCCGCATGGGGATGATGACGGTGGCCCTGGGCGCGGCGGTGAACATCGTGCTGGATCCCATCTTCATCTTTGCCCTGGATATGGGGGTGCGGGGGGCGGCCCTGGCCACCGTGCTCGCCCAGGGCTGTTCCGCCTTGTGGGTGCTGAAGTTCCTCACCGGACGGCGGGCGCTCCTCCGGCTGCGGTGGCGCACCCTGCGGCTCCAGGCCGCCCGGGTGCGCCGCATCCTGGCCCTGGGCGCCTCCGGCTTTGCCATGTCCATGACCAACAGCCTGGTGCAGGTGCTGTGCAACGCCTCCCTTCAGCACTACGGAGGCGACCTTTACGTGGGGGTGATGACCGTCATCAACTCCATCCGGGAGGTGGTGTCCATGCCGGTGCAGGGCATCACCAACGGCTGCCAGCCGGTGCTGGGCTACAACTACGGCGCGGGGGAGTACGAGCGGGTGCGCCGGGGGATCCGGTTCACCACGGTGCTTACGGTGGGCTACTCCGTGGCGGCGTGGGCGCTGGTTATGGCCGTGCCCGAGCTGCTCATCCGTATCTTTAACGACGAGCCGGAGCTGATCGCTGCGGGCATTCCGGCCTTCCGGCTCTATTTCGCCGCCTTCTTCTGCATGTCCTTCCAGTTCATCGGGCAGTCGGTGTTCGTGGGCCTGGGGCGCTCCAGGAGCGCGGTGTTTTTCTCCCTGCTGCGCAAGGCCTTCATTGTGGCCCCGCTGACGCTCCTGCTGCCGGGGCTGGGCATGGGGGTGGACGGGGTTTTCGTGGCGGAGCCGGTCTCCAACGTGCTCGGCGGGCTGGCCTGTCTGCTCACCATGTATGTCACGGTCTACCGGCGTCTGGGCCGGTAAGGCCAGGGGCGGATTTCCCAAAAGGGAAATTCCGCCCTCTTTTTGTGCCCGGCCTGAGATATTTCCCGCCCCTGGCGGGTATTCTCAGTGAAAGGCCTTTCAAGAGACGACCGCAAGGAAGGGAGTACCCATGACAGAAGAGACATTCGAGCGGGTGGCCCGCACCTACGGGGACATGCTCTACCGGGTTGCCTACCACGCCCTGAAGAACCGGGCGGACGCGGAGGACGTGACCCAGACCGTCCTGCTCAAGCTCTACCAGCAGGGCGACCGCTTTGAGAGCGAGGAGCACCGGAAGCACTGGCTGCTGCGGGTGGCGGTGAACGAGAGCCGGCGCCTGCTGCGCTCCTTCTGGCGGAGCCGCGCCGTGCCGCTGGATGAGCAGTGGGACGCGCCGGTGTCCGACGACCCCGCCAAACGCGAGCTGTTCCAGGCCGTCATGGGCCTGGAGACCAAGTACCGCCTGACCATCTATCTGTATTACTACGAGGGCTGCTCCGTCAAGGAGGTCGCCGCGGCCCTTCATGCCAATCCGTCCACGGTGCAGACCTGGCTCCAGCGGGCCAGGGAGCGGCTGCGGAGGGAGCTGTCCGAAGAAGAGGAGGGAAAGGGCTATGTTTGAACCCAATCAATACCGTGAACTCTGCTCGGAGCTGCATGTATCCGAGGAAAAATTAGAGGAGGTTATCCAAATGACTGAGCAGGAAAAGAAGCGCAAGTTCCACCGTCCCATGCGTCTGGGCTTGGTGGCCGCCGCCGTGGCCGCCATGCTGGTGGTAACGGTGAGCGCCGCCAATTCCGAGGCGATTATGACCTATCTCACAAGTCTCCGCGACGCTGCGGTCGCCGGGGAGGCCTGGGCGGATTCCCCGGTGAATACGGAGGAGGGGACGGGAGGACTGTGCCTCCCGGAGGCGTCCCTGGAGGAGCGGGACGGCCGCACCATTCTGATTGTGGACGGAGTGGAGACCGATGTAACCCAGGCGCTGACCGACCAGGGGGAATACCTGTATGAGTGCGGCGAGGGGGAGGAACAGGCACAGGTACGGGTCTATTTGGACGAGCAGGGCGCGCCCCGGCTGATGACCAGCTTTTTCACAGCCGGAGAGGACGGCGGAACGGGGGCGGTTGTGGTTGTCCCGGCGGACGGGGAGGAGTAAGGAAACGCCCCCATAGAGCTGGATTGGCTCCTTGGTGCTCTCCGGATTGTTGACTCAAATAATCTTAAATGTCATACTGCTCCACGGAAAAAACCAGGCGGCCCAAGGAATTGGGCCGCCTGGTGCTATTCGTATTTTTGACTAATTTATTGTAGTATGGTATAATATTATCTCATTGAATTGCTCCGGGCGTGCCCGGGGACAGGAGGCTACCGCATGAAACTCATGGTCATTGACGGCAATTCCCTCATCAACCGGGCCTTTTACGGTATACGGATGCTTACCACCAAGGACGGGCAGCCCACCAACGCCGTCTATGGCTTTGTCAACATCCTGCTCAAGCTGCTGGACGAGGAGAAGCCCGACGCCCTGTGCGTCACATTCGACCGGAAGGCCCCCACCTTCCGCCACCTGGCCTACGAGGGCTACAAGGCGCAGCGGAAGGGGATGCCCGACGAGCTGGCCGCCCAGCTTCCCGTGCTCAAGGATGTGCTGGCCGCCATGAATATCCCCCGCTACGAGCTGGACGGCTGGGAGGCCGACGATCTGATCGGCACCATCGCCGCCAGGGATACCGCCGCCGGGTGGGAAACCGTGATCGTCACCGGCGACAAGGACTCGCTCCAGTTGGTCACGGACAGCACCCGGGTCAAGCTGGTGTCCACCCGAATGGGGCAGACCACCACGAAGGAGATGACCCCGGAGACCTTCCGGGAGGCCTACGGCTTCGCCCCCGTCCACATCGTGGACTTGAAGGCGCTGATGGGGGACACCAGCGACAACATTCCAGGCGTCAAGGGCATTGGGGAAAAGACGGCCATGGACCTGATTCAGCGCTACCAGAGCGTGGAGGCCATCTACGCCGACGTGGAGGGCGTGGAGGCCAAGCCCGCGGTCAAGAAAAAGCTGGCCGAGGGGGAAGAACAGGCCAGAATGTCCTATGATCTGGCCACCATCCGCTGCGACGCGCCCATCGACTTCTCCCCCGAGGACGCCCGGCGGCGGGAGCCGGACGGCCCCGCCCTGTACGAGCTGTTTCTGGCGCTGGAGTTCAACAAGCTCATCGACAAGATGGGGCTGAGCGGCGGCCCGGCGGCCGGACGGGCGGACAAGCCCGCCGCCGGGGCCGTCCGGCAGGAGCGCGTCACCGACCGGGTTCGCATGGAGGAGCTGGTGGAGCAGTGGCGGAGGGAGCCGTGGGTCGCGGTGCTGGCCCTGCCCTCTCTGGATGTGGTGGCGGTGGCCTGGGACGGCGGAGCCAGGGCTGCCCTGTGCGCGGCGGACCGGCTGGAGGGGTACAATGAGCTGCTGCGGGCCCTGTTCTCCGGGGAGATCCAAAAGGTGTCCCACAATGTCAAGGATCTGATGCACCTGCTGCTGGACGAGGGGCTGAGCACCGACGGGTTCTGCTTTGACACCGCCCTGGCCGCCTATCTGCTCTCTCCCACCGACGGCAGCTACGAGCTGGAGAAGCTGGGGATCACCTATTTCAACCAGGAGTTCCCCAAGGCAAAGGAGTACCTGGCCCCCGACGCTTTCGGCCCTCTGGCCGACCCGGCGGGACCGGCGGAGGCCATGTGCGCCCACGCCGCCTTGGCGGCCGCGCTGTATCGTGCCCTCGCCCCCAAGCTGGAGGAGCTGGACATGCACGAGCTCTATTACGGGCTGGAGCTGCCCCTCTGTCCCGTGCTGGCGGAAATGGAACGGGCGGGCATGCTGGTGGACCGGAGGGCGCTGGCCGACTTCGGTATCCTGCTGGACGGGCGTATTCAGGCCGACGAGGCCCTCATCTACGAGCTGGCGGGGGAGGAGTTCAACATCAACTCCACCCAGCAGTTCGGCCGCATCCTGTTTGACAAGCTGGGCCTGCCCCCGGTGAAAAAGACCAAGACGGGCTACTCCACGAACGCCGACGTGCTGGAGAAGCTGCGGGACAAGCACCCCATTGTGGAGGCAGTGCTGGACTACCGGCAGTTGGCCAAGCTGAAATCCACCTATGTGGACGGGCTGACCAAGGTCATCGCCGCCGACGGACGCATCCACACCTCCTTCCAGAACACCGTCACCGCCACCGGGCGGCTGAGCTCCACCGAGCCCAACCTCCAGAACATCCCCGTCCGCACCGAGCTGGGGGCGGAGCTGCGCAAGATGTTTGTGGCTCCGGCGGGGAGGGTGCTGGTGGACGCGGACTACTCCCAGATTGAACTGCGCCTGCTGGCCCACATTGCGGGGGACGAGCACATGATTGCCGCCTTCCGCACCAGGGAGGATATCCACACCGTCACCGCCTCCCAGGTGTTCGGCGTGCCCCCGGAGCAGGTGACCCACGAGATGCGCCGCCGGGCCAAGGCGGTGAACTTCGGCATCGTCTACGGCATCTCCGACTTCTCCCTGTCCCAGGACATCGGGGTGACCCGGGCGGAGGCCAAGGCGTATATGGAGAAGTACTTTGAGAAATATTCTGGCGTCCACGCCTATATGACCCAGGTGGTGGAGCGGGCCAAGGCCGACGGCTATGTGTCCACCCTCATGGGCCGCCGCCGGTGGCTGCCGGAGCTCAAGTCCTCCAACTTCAACCTGCGCTCCTTCGGTGAGCGGGTGGCGCTGAACATGCCCATCCAGGGCACCGCCGCCGATCTCATTAAAAAGGCCATGCTCCGGGTGGACGGCCGCCTGCGCCGGGAGGGGCTGGAGGCCCGGCTGGTGCTCCAGGTCCACGACGAGCTGATTGTGGAGTGCCCCGAGGGGGAGGCGGAGCAGGTGCAGCGCCTGCTGGCCGAGGAGATGGAGCATGTGGCCGAGCTGGCCGTTCCCCTCACCGCCGAGGCCCACGCGGGCAAGAGCTGGGCGGAGGCCAAGGGCTGACGGAGAAAGGAGCATGTATGGATTATCTCGGAATCTGCCTGCTTTCAGCGGCGATCATTGTTCTAGGGATTTTCATGGTGCGCAAGCCGGACTGGTGCTGGAAGCTGAAGCACGCTCTGGACACAGAGGGGGGAGAGCCGTCGAAGTACTATCTGGCGACCGTAAAGGTGCTGGGGACGGCCATGATCATCATCCCAGCGGTGGTGATCCTGGTTTCCATCCTCTCACTGATTTTGGCGGCTGTAGGCTTGGGATAGCATGAAAGGGGAGGAGCTTTAATGGATCTGCGCCCCATTCCCGCCCGGGACTGGGCGGACTGGTACACCCAAGAGCTGTGCGCCTCCTTTCCCGCCTGCGAGTGCAAGCCGCTGGAGGCCATCCGCGCCCTGGCGGCGGAGGGCCGCTATGAGCCTGTTGGGCCTCTACGATGGGGCGGCCCTGCTGGGCTACGCCACCCTGTGGAGCACTCCGGAGTGGCCGGACTATGTGCTTCTGGACTATCTGGGGGTGACTGCCGCCCGCCGGAACGGCGGTCTGGGCGGGGCCATCCTGAAGATGCTGGCCGCCCGGGAGGCGGGGCGGCGGACGGTACTCGTCGAGGCCGAGGCGGAGCGCTCCGGCGGCCCGGAGGAGGAGCGGCCCCTGCGGCTGCGCCGCCTGGGGTTCTATGCCCGAAACGGCTGCATCCCCGTGTATGAGAGCTTCAACTGCGGCCTGCTCTGCCAGGTCTTTGTGCTGGGGCCCGCCCCGGCGGATCGGGCGGATCTCAAGGAGGCCCACCGGGCCATCTACGGCCCGGCCCGGACGGACGTGGTCATAGACCCGCCCCCCGGCGCGTCGCCGGAGCCGCCCTACTGGATGTAACAGAGGTGTTGACATGATACAATTGCAAGTGTGTTTCTGCCTGCTGGGGCTGGCGCTGGCCGCGCTGGGCGTGGCGATGCTCCTCCGGCCCCAGAGGCTGCGGCGCTTCCTGCGGCGGCTGGACGCCCGGCTGTGGAAGTGGACGGGGCGGCGGCTGGCCTGGAGCCGGCTGGCCGGCAGCGGCCTGCTGCTGCTGGGCAGCGTCCTGTTCCTGGTGCTGCTGGCGGCCCTGCTGCTGCGGGCGCTCTACTGAGGGGGGCAGAGGGATGAACTACAGGCTGATCCCCATGGAGCGGGCCCATCTGCCCCAGGCGGCGGAGCTGGAGCGGCAGTGCTTCTCCGATCCCTGGACGGAGGCGCAGCTGGCGGGTGAGCTGGACAACGAGCTGCTCTCCCTGTCGGCGGCCGTGGGGGAGGACGGGACGGTGCTGGGCTACGCCGAGGTGCGGGTGATCCTGGACGAGGGCACCCTGGAGCGCATCGCCGTGGCCCCCCGATACCGCCGCCAGGGCATCGCGGAGGCCCTGCTGGACGCATACATACAGTACGGCCGGGAGCACCTGGCCTTCCTCACCCTGGAGGTGCGGGCGGGCAACGCCCCCGCCATCGCCCTCTATGAGAAGCTGGGCTTCCGGGAGGTGGGCCGCCGGAAGAACTACTACCGTGCCGAGCACGAGGACGCCCTGCTGATGACGGTGGAGTTTGACCGCCATGGCTGAACTGCGTCTGCTCACCGCCCGGCAGCTCCGGCAGGTGTACCGGGAGCGGGTACGGTCCGATTTTCCGCCCAGCGAGCGGCGGCCTCTTGCCTCCATGGAGCGCCTGCGGGCGGCAGGGGTATACGACACCTGGGGGATGTACGAGGGAGAGGAGCTGCTGGCGTACGCTTTCCTGTGGCGGTCGGAGGCGTACGGCGTGGCGCTGCTGGACTATCTGGCCGTGTGCCGGGAGGGCCGGGGGCGGGGAACCGGCACCCTGGCGCTTTCCCTGCTCCAGGCCCGCTATGGGGGCTGCTCCCTGCTGGTGGAGGCGGAGGCCCAGGAGGAGAGCGCCCCGCCGGAGGAAAACGCCCTGCGGGCCAGGCGGCTGTCCTTCTATGAGCGCTCCGGCTTCCGGCGGCTGGACTACCAGACCCGGATTTTCGGTGTGCAATACGCCATGCTGGTGTGGCCGGAGGAGGACGCCGCAGAGCCGGAGCGGCTCCAGGATGCCCACCGGGGCCTGTATCGGGGCCAGCTCCCGAACCCGCTGTTCCGGCGGGTGATCCACATTCCGGCAGACGAGCACTGAGGCGGAGCCGGCTTTTTCCGCCGCCTGATATGTACCTGACGATCCCGCAAGAAAGGACTGATTCGGATGAATATCCTGGCCTTTGAATCCTCGTGTGACGAGACTGCGGCGGCGGTGGTGCGGGACGGCCGCACCGTGCTGTCCGATGTGATTGCCTCCCAGGCGGATATGCACGCCGTCTACGGCGGCGTGGTGCCGGAGATCGCCTCCCGCAAGCACGTGGAGGCCATCGCCGGCCTGGCCGACCAGGCCCTGGCCCGGGCGGGGCTGACCCGGGCGGACATCGACGCCGTGGCGGTCACCTACGCCCCCGGCCTCATCGGTGCGCTGCTGGTGGGGGTCAACTTCGCCAAAGCGGCGGCCTATGGACTGGGGGTACCGCTGATCCCGGTGCACCATGTCCGGGGCCACATCGCCGCCAACTACATCACTCACCCCGAGCTGGAGCCCCCCTTCGTCTGCCTGTGCGTCTCCGGCGGAAACACCATGCTGGTAGACGTGAGGGACTACACGGACATGGCGATTTTGGGCGCTACCCGGGACGACGCGGCGGGGGAGTGCTTCGACAAGGTGGCGCGGGTGCTGGGCATCGGCTACCCCGGCGGCGCGCCCATGGACGCGCTGGCCCAGGGGGGGGACGACCGGCGCTATGAGCTCCCCCGTGCCCACGTGGCCGACGCGCCGCTGGACATGTCCTTTTCAGGCCTCAAGACGGCGGTGCTCAACCTGGCCCACAACGCCGCCCAGAAGGGGGAGACGCTGGATCTCCCCGGCCTGGCCGCCTCCTTTGCCGCCGCGGTGAGCGATACCCTGGTGCCCCGCACCATGGAGGCCGCCCGCCGGACGGGCTATGGCAAGGTGGCCGTGGCGGGGGGGGTGGCGGCCAACAGCCGCATCCGGGCCGATCTGGAGCGGGCCTGCCGGGCCAGCGGCCACAGGCTCTACCTGCCCGCCCTGTCTCTGTGCGGGGACAACGGGGCCATGATTGGCTGCCAGGCCTACTACGAGTATCAGGCGGGCCGCCGGGGGGATCTAGCCCTCAACGCCTATGCCACTCGCTCCATCGAGCAGGGCTGAGAGAAAATGCACCGCCCTGTAAACCTTGGTTTCCGGGGCGGTGCATTTTTGACAGAGGGCGGCAACGGGATGCAAAATTGTGTTATGTCTACTATGACTCCGAAGCGGCCAAAAGTGGGGACTTCGGTTGAAGCATGTGGATAACTGGGTGGATAAGTGCATAACTGACTGGGACGCTAAGGAGGAGAGGGGGTGGAAAACCCGGTGGACAATGTGAATAACTCTCTGTAGAGGCGCTGAGATGGGTGAATTATGTCAAATAAATGGAGAAAAAATCCAGGGGGAAATGGGGGCGAAACAGAAAAAACAGGGCGGTGACTGACTGGTTTTTCGTCTGATTGGGCCTTGACAGGCGGGCAGAGCAGGGGACACACCCGGCCCGCCCGGCAGGAAATTTGCAGCTTTTCCGCCGCGGGGCAGAGGCGTATACAATGGGTATTGAACAGGAATAAAACTTCATGCGCCACGGGCGCACCACGAACACAGGCAAAAGCCGGGGCGTATGAAGTTTTTGCGCATGTGGGCCGTCCCGGCCCCCGCGCTTTTAATTTCATGGCCGTGCCGCTGAAAGCGGCACATGGCCAATTTTGCTATGCTTTTGCATAGCAAAAAAGCGGCCGCAGCGTACGCTGCGGCCGGTAGAACGTGGGAGTAGCTCAGGCCAGCTTGGACTTGGCCAGCTCGGTCAGGGTGGTGAAAGCGGCCTTGTCGTTGACGGCCAGCTCCGCCAGCATCTTGCGGTTGATCTCCACACCGGCCTTCTTCAGGCCGTTCATGAAGGTAGAGTAGTTCATCCCGTTCATCTTGCAGGCGGCGGAAATGCGGGTGATCCACAGGGAGCGGAAGTCGCGCTTCTTCAGGCGGCGGCCGGTGTAGGCGTAGGACAGGGACTTCATCACCTGCTCGTTGGCCATCTTGAAGTGCTTGCTCTTGGCGCCCCAGTAGCCCTTGGCCAGCTTGAGGACCTTATTTCTTCTCTTGCGCGTCATCATCGCGCCTTTGACTCTAGCCATTGTAAAAAGCCTCCTATGTTAAGGTAAAATCAGTCTTATCTTATTTGTAGGGGATCATGCGCTTGATGGCGGGCTCGTTGGTCTTGTCCGCATAAGCGCCGGCGCGGAGGCCTCTCTTGCGCTTGGTGTCCTTGTCGTGACCGTTGAGCAGGTGACGCTTGTTGGCGTGGGCGCGCTTGACCTTGCCGGACTTGGTCAGGCTGAATCTCTTTTTCGCACCGCTGTGAGTCTTGAGCTTAGGCATGGTGGTAAAACTCCTTTTCTTTCAATTCAAAACGTGCGGGGTTCAGGACTTCTTGGCTTCCTTGGCAACCTTGGGGGAGAGGAAGATGGACATGTGCCGTCCGTCCAGCTTGGGGTCCTTGTCCAACGTGGCGACCTCGCCGCACTGCTCGGCAAACTTGAGCAGCAGGCCCTTGCCGATGTCGGTGTGAGCCATCTCGCGACCGCGGAAGCGGACCGTGACCTTCACCCGGTTGCCCTCGGCCAGGAACTTCTGGGCGTTGCGGAGCTTCACATTGAAGTCGTTTACGTCGATACTGGGAGACATGCGGACTTCCTTGATCTCCACGACGTGCTGGTTTTTCCGCGCCTCCTTCTCCCGCTTGGTCTGCTCAAACTTGTACTTGCCGTAGTCCATGAGCTTACAGACGGGGGGATTCGCGGTGGGAGAGATCTTCACCAGGTCCAGATTCGCGTCCATGGCGCGCTCCAGCGCCTCCCGGGCGGACATGATGCCCAGCTGCTCTCCGGTGTCGGAGACCAGGCGAACCTCCTTGTCGCGGATCTCTTCGTTGATTTGATGACCCTGTTTGCTGATACGAAAGCACCTCCAATTCTCAGATACATACAAAAAAACGGCTACCAGTCCGGTACCCGCATCCAACCTGAACACGCACGCGCCGCATCGGACGCGCACGGGAAACCTGATTGACCTCTTTGCCGTGGGCTGGAGGTGAGGACGGGGGTACCGATCCTACTTTATTTTGCTCTGATAGTATAACAGACCCTTGGCGTGGTGTCAAGAGAAATTTCAAAGGCCCGGTTGGGGCTTCCCTTTTTCGGAGAAATGTGGCAAACTAGGGGTAGAGGAGGGAATGAGATGCATCATCCGATTCGCATACGCGCGCTTCGGCTGGGCCTGGCGGCCTGCCTGCTGGCCGGGGCGCTGGCCGGGCTGGCCTCTGCTAACGCACCCACTTATGAAACGACGATCCTGTTCACCCATGACACCCACGACCACTTCCTCCCCATGCCGGATGAGGAGGGCGGGGAATACGGCGGCTATACCCGTCTGGCCACCCTGATCCAACAGGAGCGGGCGGCCCACCCGGACGCCCTGGTTCTGGACGCCGGAGACTTTTCCATGGGCAGTTTGTTCCAGACCATCTACGCCACGGAGGCCCCGGAGCTGCGGGCCCTGGGCGCGATGGGGTACGACGCCACGACGCTGGGCAACCATGAGTTTGACTACCGCGCCCGCGGCCTGGCGGAGATGCTCAACGCCGCCGTGGAGAGCGGCGATCCGGTGCCCCCCATTGTCCAGGCCAACTACAAGCCCCCGGAGGAGGACGCGGACACCTGGGCGGCGTGGGACCGCTACGGCATCGGGGACTACCTGATTCTGGAGCGGGGCGGCGTCCGCTACGGTATCTTCGGCCTGATGGGAGAGGAGGCGGACAGCAACGCCCCCATGTCGGGCATGGAGTTTGAGCCGATTGCCGATGCGGCGGAGCGTACCGTGGCCGCCCTGGAGGAGGCGGGAGCCGACTTTATCATCTGCCTGTCCCACAGCGGCACCGACGGCAGGGGAAAGGGCGAGGACTACGAGCTGGCCAAGCGGGTGGACGGCATCGACGTGATCCTCTCCGGCCACACCCACACCACCCTGGACGAGCCCCTGCGCGTGGGGGACACCCTGATTGTGTCCTGCGGGGAGTACACCGCCAACCTGGGCGTCCTCACCGTGGAGTGGAAGCCAAACGGGGAGAAAACCGTGGCCGACTACCGATTGCTCCCCGTGGATGAGACGGTGGCGGAGGACCCGGACATGGCCGCCATGGCGGCGGCCTTCCAGCCCCTGGTAGAGGAACAGTACCTGTCCCAATTCGGCGTTGGCTTCGACGAGGTGCTGGCCCGGTCCCCCTTCGCCTTTACCCCCATCGGCCGGTTCGGCGCGGAGCACCGGGAGGACACCCTGGGCAGCCTGATCGCCGACTCCTACGTGTACGCTGTGCAGCAGGCGGAGGGGGCGGACTACGTGCCGGTGGACTTCGCGGTGGTGGCCGCGGGGGTGATCCGCGGCTCCTTCCCCGCTGGGGAGATCACCACCTCCGACGTGTTCAATGTCTCCTCCCTGGGCTCCGGGGCGGACGGGACGCCGGGCTATCCCCTCATCTCGGTGTGGCTGACGGGGAAAGAGCTGAAGGACGCCTTTGAGGTGGACGCCTCGGTGACCGCTCTCATGCCGGAGGCCCAGATCTACGGCGCTGGCATGACCTGGACATGGAACCCCCACCGGATGATGTTCAATAAGGTGACCGACTGCGCCCAGGTGCTGCCCGACGGCTCCGCTGTTCCCATCGACGACGACCGGCTCTACCGGGTGGTGACCGGACTCTACACCGGACAGATGCTGGGCACCGTCAACGACCAGTCCTTCGGCATCCTGGCCATCACCCCCAAGGACGCCCAGGGCAATGTGATCACCGACTATGAGGAGCACATTATTTACAACCCCAACGGCTCCGAGGTGAAGGAATGGTACGCCCTGGCCTCTTACCTCCAGTCCATGGGAGAGGTGGACGGCCGCTATGCCGCCCCCGAGGGGCGCAAGGTAGAGCACGCCACCTGGAACCCCCTGAACCTGCTGAAAAACCTCAACCTGTTTGGCTGGCTGGCCGTGCTCGCGGCGGTGCTGGTGCTGGCCGCAGTCGTGTTCCTGGTGTGGCGGCTCTGCTTTCATCACCGCCGGGGCCGCTACGGCGGCAGGCGGCGGGGCGGCGGCTACCGGCCCTACCGGGGATAAAGGAAGAGAGAATATATGAAGGAGAACAACTACGACAACCCGGGGTTTTTTAGCCAGTACCGGCGCTTCCCCCGGTCGGTGGAGGGCCTCTCCGCCGCCGGGGAGTGGCACGCGCTGCAAAAGCTGTTCCCCGACTTTTCCGGCAAGCGGGTGCTGGATCTGGGCTGCGGCTTCGGCTGGCACTGCCGCTACGCCGCCGACCACGGCGCGGCGGCGGTGATCGGGGTGGATCTGTCCGAGAAGATGCTGGAGAAGGCGCGGGCGGATACCTTCGACGGCCGCATCCACTATGTGCGGGGGGCCATGGAGGAGGTGGACTTCCCGCCCGCCTCCTTTGAGGCGGTGCTCAGCTCCCTGGCCCTGCACTATGTGGAGGAGCTGGGGCCGGTGTTCCGCAGGGTGTGGGACTGGCTGGCCCCCGGCGGGGACTTTGTGTTCTCCTGCGAGCACCCGGTCTTTACCGCCGAGGGCTCCCAGGAGTGGTACCCAGGCCCCGGCGGTGCGCCCCTCCATTGGCCTGTGGACCGATACTTCACCGAGGGCCGCCGCACCGCCCGCTTCCTGGGCTGCGATGTGGTCAAATACCACCACACCCTGACCACCTATGTCCAGACCCTGCTGGAGACCGGGTTTGTCCTCAAGGCCCTGGTGGAGCCCAAGCCCGATCCCCGGCTGATGGACGTGCCCGGCATGGCCGACGAGCTGCGCCGGCCCATGATGTTGCTCCTGTCTGCCCATAAGCCGGAATAAAACGACGAGAGCCGTTTCAGACAGAGAACATGTGCTGCTGGTGCCCTGTTTGGAGGGAGTGCAACCCGGAGTTGCGGATTTGAGTGCAGGTGGTAGGTGGTATGCAGCCGCTGAAACATGCATGATTTAAGTACGGCCGGTCACGGCTGAACTTAAGGAGGATTCAAACCGTAAGTGTATCAAAGCAGCTCATTCATCTGAGAAGCATATAGGGGATCTCCCAGGAGGAGTTGGCCTCTTTGATGAATGGAACCAGATAGGCGGTACCGAAATGGGAGACCGACCTTTCACATACTTTAAAATATAGATACAGAAACCGCTCCCACACTTGGGAAGTTCTAACAGTTGCCCGACAATAAACGATATTCGGCCTCCGTCCTGCTCCATGAGAGAGGCAGGACAGGGACCGGGCCCAGAAAGTGAAAAAAGGGCTTGTCAATTTTGCTCTGACTGGGTAATATAGGAGCCAAGAGGTACAGAAATATTGCGTCGGATCCCAGGTGTAGCGAGCGCCTGAGGCCCTATGTGGGTGACACGACCACCCATACAACGGAAAATCCGTACTACGCTGTTGTTATAACCTTTCCTGCCCCATTCTGGCAAGAGGGTTTTAGCGGCTGTGTTGCAGACTGATATGCTGTGTGGGGATATACATACCCCGCACAGCATTTTTTGCCTCTTGCGGAAGGGCCAACAGGGGGCAGCCGCCCCCCAAGGGTCCCGACGCAAGAGAAGCAAAAGCACAGGAGGCCGCTGATATGAAGAAAAAAGTCACCGACTTATCCCAGGCGCTGGCCGTGGGCTTGCCTGTCCCGGCCAGCGCCGCAGGGGAGACCTTTTCCGACGTCCCCGCCCCGCCCTGGGCCGTCCCCGCAGCTCCGGAGTGGAAGAACGGGGGGAAGGCTGCTCCGTCCGATCCGTATCTCGTTCCACCCCTTTGAAAGTGCGTATTCAACCAGATTGCCCCCCGGCATAGTGTTCCACTCGTACTGTCCGCAGAGGACACAGGTAAGGCCGTGGGCCTCCGCTATGGCCTTGAATTTCCCGGCGCCTCCGTCCTGTAGTAATTGCGTCAGCAAGTCTCGCTTGCGAGCTTGCTTGATTACCATACGACACAGGCGAAACAGGCCGTCAAGACTGGTGTAGCCACTTGCGAAAAAACTGCCCCGACTCTTACGAAACCGGGACAGACTTTTTTCGGTCCTGACCGCCTGAGGCGGCTGTGGCACGGTGGGCATTCCCTACACTGTGTAATCCCTCAGTACGGAGGCTTTCTGCTCAGCGTCCAAACAATACTTAAACAGGAGCAGTAAGTTCAGCTCCTCCCGGCGATAAATAGGGCTTTTCGGGATGCCATCCCCTGTGATATGTGTGACAACGGCGAACATGGATTGAAAGCTATCCTCATTCCATTCCAGCTCCCTTGCCTGCTTCTCCGCAAGCTGGGATATGCGTTCCGCGGACTTTGAAATTTTAGATCGTCCCCTGTTCCAAATTGCCAGCCATTGAAACAGGTCCGGGGAAAAAAGTTTATGATTGAGTTCTCCTACTAAAAAAGACAGCTTGCGCTGGTTGATTGCTTCTGTTATGTGTCTTATGCGGTCATCCTCAAAGGTACTGATAGCCTTCCTGAAAGCAATATCATAGCTGTCAAGGCTTTTACAGGCGGCCAGATTATCAAGCAATATTTGTGCGATTGTGGGCTCCATATGGAGCATGGAAGCCCTCAGAGCTTCTACGGAAATTTCCTGTGTATAGGTATCGAGATAAGCTTTCCTTTCGTATTCCCGATAAAGCCGCTCAATCTCGCTTTTGACCTGTTGCTGTCCCTTTCTGATGGCATTCTCATTCGTCCTGTCGGATAGAACGGCGCTTTCAAATGCGGCTGTCACTATGTCTATACAAGTCTGGCACTCCATATCGGGCCAAGTCCGGTCATACAGATAGCCGCCGATGGTTTCCTCTCCATACTCCACGTTTTCATCTGCCCATCCTTTACGGCGGTCGTTGAACGACTCCGCAAGTGCGGATTTAAGGTTTGTGACCGATAATCCGTGGCGGTTTCCGATTTCCCGGATTGTAGGTCCCAAACGCCTGTCAAGCGTGTCCTTTTTCTTCATCGGAGAACACTCCTAAAATTATAATAAAAATATCTAATTTCGATATAGTGATAAGTTAAAATATCCCTGGTTTTCACAGTGTGATCCATGCGAGAATCAAAATGTGCGTTTTTAGTATATTACAAAGCAAAGTGCGTGTGAATTTTCTGCTTTTGTCTGCTTTCCTGGTCCTGCATAGAGCCTTTCTCCAGAGGTGGGAAATAGTAGAATAATTGCATATCTAGAGCGGAGCAAGCGTCCGGTCAGTGCGGCATGGAAGAAGATTGAAGCCCGCCCTCTGACGGACAGCCGCGATCTGGAAAATGAAATTTAGGCATCAACTATAATTGTCTTTTGGAGCGGTTATGGCGGCGCGGAGAGCGGCATCCCATCGGCAGCCGACGGCAGGCCATGATCGCCGGCAAATGCGGCGGCGTGTTTTGCAATCTCCCGGATGGGACCGTGTGCATGTGTAATTACTCCTACCAGCATGAGGACTCCGATTTCCTGGTAGGAGACACCGTGATTCTGGTAGTCCAGCGGTATGCGGAGGAGAAAAAGCAGATGTACGGCAAAATCCTCTCGAAGTGGTGATCCAAAAGCGAACAGGCCCGCCCCTTTATAGGGGGCGGGCCTGTCACCTTTACTAACTCAAAGGTCCATACCCATATTATTTTGTGAAGGAAGGTCAGATTGACATATGAAAGTGAGACGACTCGTTGCCTTGTGTACGGCAATGTTCCTCAGCCTACAGATGGCGGGGCTCCCCGCCTCCGCCGCGGGCAGATTTTCCGATGTCCCCGCCGGTTCTCCCTTTTATGAGAGCGTGACCTATCTGGCGGAGTGTGGGATCACAGCCGGTACGGGCGGACACAGTTTCAGCCCGGAGCGTCCCATCACAGTCCGGGAGTGGGCTGCCCTGCTGTTCCGGGCTTTCGATGGAAGTACCTTGTCCTGCGATTCCCCAAAGGAGCGGTCCGAGCTCAGTATCCAGCGGTGCTATCAAAACGGCTGGCTGGGCGTGAGTGCTGCCATATCCCCTGATGGGACTCTCTGCCGCGGAGAACTGCTGCTCAGTGCCTTCCATGCGGCCGGACTGCCGGTATACAACGCCTCTCTCTATGGCTATGAGGAGGCAGGATGTCTCCGCAGGAAAACGCGGTACGCATTGGAAAGGAACTTGGACTGTGCCCCGAAGCGGCCGCACCATTTGGAGTGCAGTTGCTTCCGTCTCTCAATAGAAAAATCTTTCAATCGACGATCTATGGAAGAAAAAACAGCAGCAGGATGCTCCATACGAGCAGTATTATGGCACAAGTCCGTAGGTTCTACTGATAGTAGGTCTGGGAGAGCGTGCAATAAACTACGAATGCGATTAGCAATTATGATTTATTTGGGGCGATAAAAATTTTGGAAGCCCCTTCAGCAATCTGAACTTCATATCGCTGCCCACGATAATAAAAGTGAAACTGCATGGATACAAGGCCATTGGGGAGATGAGGGGACAACTTTGGAACGCCGTTCTCGATATGCAGTCCGGCAAAGCCAAAGATAACTGTATTCCAAGTCTCACCGAGACAGGCCAGATGGAGCCCTTCCTTGCCCGTGTTGCCCATAACCTCCTCCAGGTCTAGATAGAGGGCCTTCCGCCAGTAGGCTTCAGCGGCCTCTGCCAGGCCATTCTGGGCCGCAAAGAGGGCGTGGCTGGCAAAGCTGAGGGTGGAGTCATGGATACACAGGGGCTCAAAGTCCTCCCAGGCGGCCAGCTTTTCCTCTTCGGTAAACTGCTCTGGCAGACGGGTTATAAGGAGCAGCGTATCCGCCTGCTTGATCACCTGATAGCGTTGGAGCCGGTCGAAGCAGACCTGGTGATAGCTGGCCTCGTCGCCGGATTTGAGCTCCGCCGGCTCAACGCGCTCCAGCAGGTGGAACGTATCGTCCTGGCGGTAGTGGCCGGTGATTGGATCCCTGGGAAGCTGGATGGCATCGCGTAGTATCTCCCAAGCAGCGCACTCCGCTTTGGACAGGCTCAGGGCCGCATACTGCTCCGGCGCCTCTTTCTTCAGCCGTGCGGCGGCGGTCAGCGCCAGAGAGAGATTGTGCTTTACCATGGCATTGGTGAAAAGATTGTTGCTGGTAATGCCGCAGTATTCATCCGGGCCCTTGCAGAACAGCAGATTGACCTTCCCGGCTTCGGGGGCGGGAGAGTAACGGCTGACCCAGAAGCGGGCTGTCTCCACCAACACCTGTGCGCCCCCCTGAAAGAACAGGCTGTCATCGCCGGTCCAATCCAGGTATTGGCCCAGAGCATAGGCCACGTCAGCGGTGACGTGGACCTCGCTGCACCCGATGTCCCAGCTTTCACACTGCTCGGTGCCGTCATAAGACACCATCCAGGGGTAGCGGGCCCCGGCGCCATTCATCCGCGCCGCATGCGCTCTGGCCTGGGGAAGCGTGCCGACCCGGAAGCCCGCCAGACTGCGGGCAGCCTTTGGATCGGTCAGGTCATAAAAGGGCGTCAGAAAGAGATCTGTGTCCCAAAAATAGCAGCCTTTGTACCGCGTGTGGGTGAGCCCTCTAGCCCCGATGCTCACGGTGTGGTCCCGAGGAGAGCAGTTGGCCGCCAACTGGTAGATCACATAACGCAGCGCCGTCTGCGCGTCGTCATCCCCCTCCATGACAATGTCGCAGTCCGCCCACTTTTGCTCCCATGCGGCCTGATTCTCCGCCAGCGCACTTACAAAGTCCCAGCCTGGCTCCACATCCAGCTGGAGCAGGGGATCCACATCGCGACTGGAAGTCAGCCGGGCGGCGATCTCCAAGGCGATGGGAGCATCGGAAGCGTCACTGGTGCAGCGCACTCCCACGCCGTCACCGGTATCTGCAACAAAAGCGGGGGATGAAAAGCCCTCTGTGCGGCAGGAAACCGTCTGAGCCAGTTCCAGCCTTGTATGATTTGTCTTATAGCGGGCGGTGAATCCGGCGTCGGTCGCCTCGCCGGAGCAGAAACGGGTCATCTGGATGATCTGGGTGTTCTCCTTCACCTGATCGTCTGGGATAGGGCTGTTGCAGCTCTGGTGGTCGATCCCGGCCAAAAGCTCCACCTGCCCGCGGCCCTGGAATTCAAGCCGCTGGAACAGAAAGCTAGGCTTGGCCAAGGAGAAAAAACGCTGTTCCTGCACATCCACCCAGTCATCCGCAATACTCAGCCGGTAACGGAAGGTGAGCAGACCTGTACGGAGATCCAGCGCGCGGGACAAATGGGAGGGAATGGCCGGTATGCGGCCATTCAATCGGATCTGGTACCAGATAGGGGTGGGCAGATTGACAAAATCCGTCAGCTCTGTGCTGTCGGAGATCCGGTCATAAAAGCCAGCCAAGAAAAGTCCGGCGTCCAACGGCCGGCGGATCGGCCGGTAAGCGGGGTAACCCCGGGCCCCCATGCGGCCGTTGCCGGTAAAGAAGACGCTCTCCAGGAAGCGGTCGGCAAGATCGTTCCCCTCCGCTGAAATTGTCCAGCCCCGGCGCTTCACGTCAGTTCTCATAGGACACGCCTCCTAACGCATACCGCAGGGCGTGGCACACAAACCCCGCGCAAGTGGCAAAGGCGTCTCCCGTCGCGGATCGGCCCGTGTGCTCATCGATGCTCTCACAGACGATGCCGTTGTCCATCTCCGCCCGGCGCAGAAGATCCAGCGACCGCTCTGCCTCCCCGCTGAGCAGGCTGTTGGCCACACTCAACATCCAGGGATGGGGGGCGTGGGCGCAGCCGATTTCCGCAAAGGCGCACCCGGCGAAGCTGTAAGGATACTCCGGGGCGCGGATCTGACGCACTGTATTCTGATATGCGGGGTCATCCGGCGCGCAGAAGCCCAGGTAGGGCAGGAGCAGCAGGCTTCCTGGCGGCTCGTCATATACATCTGTATGGCCCTCCAGATCCGTGGACCAGGCATAGTATGGGCCGTTCGGGCCCTGGACAACACAGTGCTCCAGGATCGACCGGCGGAGCTCCTCCGCCTCCCCGGCAAGGTCGCCGTATGTTTCAGGATACAGGGAGGACAGCGCGCGAAGCGCCTTCCATACCAGCACATTGTCATAGGTCAGGTAGGGGTAGCTGCGCACGTCATCGGTGGGCTGAAGGAAGGTCTCGTAGAGTGCGATCGACCTGTGCCGTTTGGTGCGCAAGGTGCGCAGAATATCCGTAAGCCCGGAGCGGACCGCGTTGTCCTCCAGACAGTCTCGGTCGCCTGTGGCACCCACATAGCGCTCCAGGGCCAGCACCGGGGCCATCAGTTCATCCAGCTCAAAACCAGGCTCCAGGACTGTGCCGTCGATGTACCGCGAGTGGACGCCCAGGTTGCGCCGCTGACGGCCGAATACATAGTCCAGCATCCGGCGGGCCAGTGCCGGGTCGGCGTCCACTACCGTAGGAAAGCTCCACAGCAGGCTGTCCCGGTCCCAGTAAGCCGCGCTCACATAGTAGCGCGGGCTGCGGCTGGTGACCAGAACCAGCTCCTCGGTATCCAAGGTGATCCCGGCGGAGTAGAACAGGCAGAAGAATAGATTGGTATTGTAGAGGCGCTCCAACTGGGCATCCGGAATGGGCCAGCGGCGGGCGTCCAGCCAGTCTGTGGTCACCTGTAACCCGTGCTGCCAGCCTTGGCGCAGCATCTCCTTGGCGCTGGTGGCGGCCGCCACCTCCTCAAAGCCGACCCCCCAGTAGAAGGTCACAGTAACAGCTTCTCCGGGTTCCAGCGTGCAGTCGTGGGCCAGACGGTAGACGATACCGGCATCCGTCTCCTGAAAGGTGGATGAGCAGGGCTGATCCATCATGGGCGCAAAAGCAAAGAGGGGCAGTCCGCAGCGCATATCAAAGATCAGGCTGTCGTTCCAAAGGCTGGTGTAGCATCGGCGCGCCCCGTCGATCTCCTTGTCTTCGTTGACGCAGTGCCATGCGGAGGCCCAGCACCCTTCCAGACCGAAAGTAGAGGACAGCGGCTTATCCGATGTGGAGCGTACTGTCAGCTGATAGAGAAAACCACGTTCCCCCACCGGAGCCAGAAGCATTCCCTCCACCGCTAGGGAGCCGGCCGTGCCGCAGAAGGTCGGAATCCAGTCGGATTTCCGTCCCCAGGTCAGAGACTGAAGCGAGGCCCTTTCTCCTTCCGTCTCAAAAAAAGGCGTCATCAGCGGGAGAGAAGCGCCGCCCCTCTGCTCGATCAGGCCCTTATATCCCATGTGCAGGAAGGAAAAGGACTCCAGCGCCCCGGTGCGGGCCTGGAGAGTGGGAAGAGAGACCCACTCGTTGCCGGTAGGCAAATAACACTCTTGCATAGAGATCCCTCACTGTCGGATTTAATCGGTTAAACCATTGGCAATCTAACTATAACATATTTTGGGCGCAAGTCAATAATTGTTTTGTGAAAAATGTTAATTTATATCTTGACAATAGAGCTGGTATTGGCTATTATTTGCTTATAGAATAGTTTAAACGCTTAAATTAAACGAGGTGGTATAGCATGTCGGCCAATCGGGTCACCATGAGGGATGTCGCCAAAGAGGCTGGCGTCACCAGCGCGGCCGTCTCTTATGCATTGAGTGGGAAGCGCCCGATTTCTGAGGAGACACGCCGGAGGGTCGAGCAGGCCATCGAGCGGTTGGGTTATACACCAAACATGGCAGCCCGTACCCTGGGCAGCGCCAGACAGGATTCCAGGCTGATCGGCGTAGTGGTCCCTCAGACCGAGGCTGGAAGCCGACTCATGTTTCAGAACCAGTTTTACTCTGAGATATTGGGAAGCATTGAACTGTGCGCCAGACAGAAAGGCTACCATGTGATCATCTCTGCTACGGATGCCAACGAGAGCTATCTGACCCTGGCAAAGGAGCGCAATCTGGACGGGATCATTGTCATCGGCATGTATCCGGATTCCTTCTACCAGCAGATGAAGGAGAGCCGGATCCCTATCGTATTGATCGACAGCTATTGCAATGACCACTATTACCATAATGTACGCATCGACGATGCTTACGGCAGCTATCTGGCGACCAAGTACATTTTGGACTGCGGTCACCGTGCCGTCGCTTTTTTCAGCGGCCGCATCAAGGAAAACGGCGTCATGAAGAAACGCCTGGCCGGCTATCGGGACGCTCTGGCAGAGTATGAGCTTCCCTTCCGAGAGGAGTTGGTCTTTGAAGGGAACATTGACTACAAAGACGGCATCGCGTCTGCCCAAAGGCTTATGGACGCGGGACTCCCTGCCACAGCGGTGGTAGCTGCGGCAGATATTCTGGCAATCGGAGCGGCAAAAGCTTTCTATGAGCGCGGCGTCAAGGTACCGGACGAGATCTCCCTTATGGGGTTTGACGATCTGGAGATTGCGCAGTACATGACCCCGGGACTGACTACCGTAAAGCAGCAGATCTCAGCGAAGGGGGAAAAAGCGGTGGAGCTGTTGATCCGCAATATCAATGAGCCGGAGTTGACCAAGCAGGAGTTGATCCTGCCGGTGTCCCTGGTGGAGCGGGGCTCTGTCCGCAAGATCAAAACGGAGACAACCTGAAAAGGTCTCAATATAGGGTAAGAATGGAACAACACATGTCTTAATTTTGAAAAGGAGGAACCATGCAATGAAAAAGCGGTCTCTGGCGATCCTGGCCGGCGGAATGTCGCTGGCGCTCCTGCTCTCATCATGCGGCCCATCCAGTGCTCCGACCGAAAGCCCATCTTCTGCCCCTGCTGATGAAACCGGACAGCAGACGGCTGAGGAGCCTGTGACCATCACCTACTGCAACTTCAACGCGTCCGGCGGCAATGAGGAAACCCTGCAGAAAATGTACGAGGCCTTCCATGAGGAGCATCCTAACATCACGGTTGAGATCGAAACCATCGCCATGGATGACTATTTCACCCAAATGCAAACCCGCGTGGCCGGCGGCACGGCGCCTGACTGCTATGAGCTGAACATCGAGAATTTCGCCTCCTATGCCAATAAGGGCGTGCTGGCCGAGATCAGCGGTGTGGACCTCAGCCGCCTGGACGAGACTGCACTGAGCGCGTTCAACGTGGACGGCAAGCAGTACGGCCTGCCCGGCAACTTCTCCAATGTGGTGCTGGTCTACAACAAGGACCTGTTTGACCAGGCCGGCATTGATTATCCCACCGCAGACTGGACGCAGGATGATGTGCAGACGGCGGCTGAGGCCATCCGCGCCTTGGGCGATGATATTTACGGCTACTACCAGCCCCTTACTTACAACGAGTTCTACAAGGTTTGCGCCCAGTTCGGCGGCAGCCTGCTGAATGAGGACAAGACGGAGTTTACCATCAACTCCCCCGAGAACGTGGCCGCCGCTCAGATGATGGCCGACCGCGTGCTGGTCAGCAACGTCCAGCCCACGGACGTGCAGATGGGCGGCATGGGTGACTGGGATCTGTTCATGAGCGGCCGTCTGGGCATGATCCCCACCGGTATTTGGGCATTCCAGTCCTTTGCCGATGGCTGTGGCTTTAATTGGGATATCACGATTGAGCCTGGTCAGGAGCAAAAGGCCACGCACTTCTTCTCCAACGGCCTGGTGATCAATGCCGACAGCGAGCACAAGGATGCCGCGGCTACTTGGATCACCTGGCTGGCCTCCAGCCCCGCCGCCGCTGAGATCCGCATTGAGGCGGGCTGGGATCTGCCTGCCGTCAGTGACGAGGATACCCTGGCCTCCTATCTGGACATGACGCCGCCCGATAACCGCCAGGCTGTGTTTGACTCCTTGGACTATCTGGTGGTACCGCCAGTGATCGAGGACTATGCCCTGATGAGCGATATCATTGGTCAGAAGCTGTCCGCCGCCGCCAATGGCTCCATAACCGTACAGGAAGCCCTGGATCAGGCGCAGAGCGAATGCGAGGCGCAGATTTCCCTTAGCTGATAAGGGGCAGGGGAGGGGCTTGTGCCCCTCCCCTGTTCGATTTTCTGAGGAGGTGTTTCCCAACCATGTTAGTCAAACGGAAGCGGCGAAAGGGACCCGGGCAGGAGGGGCTGATCACCGCGTCTCCCTTTTTGATGCCCAGCCTCATTGGCTTGCTGGTATTTTCCCTGCTGCCCTTGCTCATATCCGCCTTTATCAGCCTGACTGACTGGAACGGCTTGGATCAGTTGACGGCCCCCGGCTTCTTTCAGGAGCATTTTATCGGGTTGGATAATTATAAAGCCATTCTCTCCAGCCCCGAGTTCTGGGGGGTGCTGTGGAACACCTTCCGCTATATCATCATGTACATTCCGCTGATGCTGGTGGCGTCTCTGGGGGTGGCCTATCTGCTCAGCCGCCAGCGCCCCGGCGTAACAGCCTTCCGTATCATCTACTATATCCCGGTGCTCACCTCCTGGGTGGCAGCCTCCATGATCTGGAAGTCTATGCTATCCCCGGAGTATGGCGCGGTCAACAACATCCTGGCCGTTTTCGGAATACAGGGGCCGGGCTGGCTGCTGGACGAGGCTTGGGCCATGCCGGCTATCGTACTGGTGTCGGTATGGAAGGATATGGGGTTCTTTGGCCTCATCCTCTTGTCCGGTATGGTGGGCATCAACAAGTCCTACTATGAGGCGGCATCGCTGGACGGCGCAGGCTCTTGGCAGAAGTTCTGGAAGATCACCTTGCCGCTGATGACCCCAGCTATCTTCTATGTGCTGATCGTCAGCCTGATCAACGCATTCCAGCTCTTCCCGCAAATCATGATCATGACCGACGGCGGCCCCAATGGCGCCACACAGGTCATGGTGGAGCGCATCTACAAGTATGGCTTCCGCTACTACCGCATGGGCTATGCGGCGGCCTTCTCCTGGATCCTGTTCGCCATCATTATGGTGTGCACCGCCATCCAGATGAAGGGCCAAGAGAGGTGGGTCAACTATGACAGCTAAACGCAGACTGGGCACCACAGGCTATTATGTGGTCTCCATCCTCATTGCCGTGGTGGCCATGATCCCCTTCCTGTGGATGATCTCCACCTCTCTCAAGAGCCGGGGTGCTCTCATGTCCATCCCCATTGAGTGGATTCCGGCAGAGCCCTCGTTGGATGCCTATGGTGAGGTATTTTCCCGTTTTCCATTCCTAAAGACGATTGGAAACAGCCTCTTTATTTCCGTGTCCTACACTGTCATCACCCTGATTTCTGCCTCGATGGCAGCCTTCGCTTTTGCCAAAATCCGTTTCCGCTGCGCGAACCTACTGCTCAAGCTCTACCTGGCCACCATGATGATCCCCACACAGGTGACTATGATCCCGCTCTTTGTGATCATGAATCGGCTGGGCCTGATCGACAGCTATGCCAGTGTGATCCTCCCCTCCATCTTCCGCCCCTTTGCAGTTTTCATGCTGGTTCAGCAGATGCGTACCGTACCGGTGGACTATTTGGACGCCGCACGGGTGGATGGGGCAAACATTTTCCAGGTCTATTCCCGGGTGGCCCTGCCGCTGTGCGCGCCGACCCTGGCAACGCTGGCGGTGACCACTTTTATGGAGTCCTGGAACGACTATCTCTGGCCTCTGCTGATGTTGACTGACCGGGCCAAGATGACCCTGCCCATCGCCCTGTCCACACTGAACGGCCAGTACAATACCGAGTACAATGTGCTGATGGCAGGCAGCCTGATCTCCATGATTCCAATTATCATCATCTACCTGTTCGCGCAGAAGCACTTCAAAAACGGCCTGATGGCAGGCGGCATCAAGGGGTGAACCGATGAGAGAGATTTTGTGTTCCGGCCAGGCGCGGTCCCTGGAATTTCCCTATCCGGGCGGTATGGCCGCCCTCTGCTGGAGCCCTGCGGGGGAGCGGGGGGAGTTGACGGTCTCCCTGCACTATGACGGGGCCTATGGCATGGGAGAGAAGTACAATGCCGTGAATCAGAAGGGACATACGGCGGTCAATGAGGTGGAGGAGAAGTTCTGCTTTCAGGGAGAGAAAACCTACTGCCCGGCGCCTTTCTTCTGGACAAATACGGGCTTCGGGCTATATGCGGCCACGGATGAGCGCACCAGCTTCCGATTTGGTGAGAAAGCGGTTTGCGCGGAGCTGCCTGTGGATTGCCGCGTCGTGCTGTTTTCGGGGATGCCCGGAGAGATCATTCGGGATTACATGGATCTGTTCGGCCCGGCAAAGCTGCCGCCCAAATGGGCCTTTGGGCCGTGGATCTCCGCCAACCACTGGGACAGCCAGGAGAAAGTGGAGCGGGCGGTGGCGCAGGCGGAGGAACACGGCTTTCCAGTCTGCGCCTTGGTGGCCGAGGCGTGGAGCGATGAGGCTACCTTTTATGTTTTCCGGGGCGCAAGGTATGTTCCTAAGCCGAATGGCGGCGCATTCCGGCTGGAGGACTTCGATTTTTCCGATTCCCCCTGGCCGGATCCCGCTGGTATGGTACAGCGGCTTCACGAGAAGGGGATCCGTTTCCTGCTGTGGCAGATCCCCGTCTACAAAAAGCAGGGGCCGGAGGAGCCGCTCAATGCGCAAAATGAGCTGGACCGGGCGGATGCCGTTGCCCGGGGCCTCTGCGTCCACAACGCAGATGGGAGGCCCTATACCATCCCGGAGGGACACTGGTTCGCCGGCTCCATGATCCCCGACTTCACCAACCCTGCCGCAGAGGAGACCTGGTTTTCCAAGCGAAACTATCTCACAGAGATGGGGATAGACGGGTTCAAGACCGATGGAGGCGAGTTCATCTACCGGGAAGATGTGCGCTTTGCGGATGGAAGCTCCGGCCGGGCCGGAAAGAACCGCTATGCCCAGGAGTATACGGCGGCTTACACCAAACATCTGGGTTCGGCTCAGGCGCTGTTCAGCCGGGCGGGCTACGCTGGTCAGCATACCACGCCTATCCATTGGGCTGGAGATCAGCAGTCCCAGAACAGCGAGTTGGCCAGCGCCCTGCGGGCGGGGCTGTCTGCTGCCCTGACCGGCATCCCGTTCTGGGGCTTCGACATCGGGGGCTTTGCAGGGCCGCTCCCCACATTGGACTTGTACCGCAGGGCTACACAGCTGGCCTGCTTTGTGCCGGTGATGCAATGGCACTCCGAGCCGGATGGAGGGCAGTTCCGCGAGTTGATGCCTGGGGGAGAGGGGAACAATGAGCGGAGCCCGTGGAATCTGGCGGCGGCTTACGGTAAGCCGGAGTTCGTGGACGAGATGCGGTTCTGGCATAATCTGCGGATGGAACTTCTGCCCTACCTGTACAGTGTCGCGCTGGACTGTGCGGAAGCTTCCAAGCCTATGATGCGGCCGCTGGTCTATCAGTGGCCGGAAGATCCGCTGGTATGGGACTGCGAAGATGAATTCCTTCTGGGTGACAGTCTGCTGGTGGCGCCGCTGCTGGAAGAAAACGCCGAGAAGCGCGCGGTCTATCTCCCGGAAGGACAGTGGATCGGCCTGTTCGACCGCCGCGCGGCGGCCGGAGGGCAGACCATCGTAGCGGGCGGAGACCGGAGGCTGCCGGTCTTTCTGCGGGCGGGCTATGGTCTGGCGCTCCGTTCTGATGCGAACTCGGCCCCCGGCGCTCCGGCGGGAGAGCGGGCAGACGGAAATGCTCCTCTGCACCTGCTGTTGGCTGGGGAATGCGGGCGTTTCCGCTTCCGGGACGAGCTGGGCACCGACTTGGATATCACCTGGTCTGATGGAGCCGTCCACATAGAGGGCGACTACCGATTCCCGCTGACTTGGGAAGTGCTCCCTGTGGAGGAATGCTGATATGGGGATGTGCGGTATCATTTTTGATTTGGACGGCGTGCTGTGCTATACCGACCACTACCATTATCTTGCGTGGAAGGCGGTGGCCGATAGGCTGAGCCTGCCTTTTGACGAACAGGTAAACAACCGCCTCCGAGGTGTCAGCCGGATGGAGAGCCTGGAGATTATTCTGAGCCTTGGCAGTAAGACCTACTCCCAGGAGGAGAAGGAGCAGATGGCAGCCGAGAAAAACCGGCTCTATCGCAGCTATCTGGAACGTATGGGGCCAGAGGCACTGGCCCCTGGGGCAGTCGATGTGCTCCGCGCTTTGCGGGAGAACGGCTGGAAAACAGGCATTGGCTCCTCCAGCAAAAACGCCCCCCTCATTTTGGAACGAACCGGACTGGACGGATTCTTTGACGCGGTGGCAGATGGCAGTCAGATTACCAAGTCGAAACCTGATCCGGAAGTGTTCCGGCTGGCGGCGCGGAAATTACGCCTTTCCCCTGATGAGTGTGCTGTGGTGGAGGACGCCTCCGCCGGAATCCTGGCCGCAAATGCAGGCGGCTTTTTTTCCATCGGTCTTGGGGACGCCGCCCAGGCCCCCGGCTGCCGCGCCGTCCTAAACGCTCTGTATGAATTGCCCGAACTCTGCCGGCGCTTATACAGCCGCGCCCCAAAATTCAAGCCTTCCGACCCTACTCCATTTTCATAGGGCGGAGGAGCGG
>OGMW01000495.1_pt1 | contig 41868 bp, 19 predicted proteins | sample 1573281 | NCBI WGS metagenome assembly OGMW01 (sample SAMEA2581907, study PRJEB24529) | metagenome | biome: Human gut stool | place: China | collected 2011 | reverse complement strand
AAAAAGGACTAAAAAACAGTCATTTTCCGGTAAATGTACGATATTACGGAATATTTGTACATTGAATTTAGCCATCATCTATTATATAATACGCTACTAATAGGGATTCCACCTATCAATCCATTCGATAAAAGGAATGCCCTCCTCATTAAATTGAATGGGTAACCAAATATATCGCGAATCAGCCAAACTTTTAGGACGCCATACATCTGCCATAAATATGAACCGATCTTTCTGCCCGGACAGAGGCAAGATGTAGGTGCTTTGCCCGCCAAATGTTTTATCCGCATTTTTGCCTATACAGGGATTCGGAAGCTGTTTCCATTCACCCCAAATAGAGGTTGCGGTTAATAGCCGTGCCTTATTCGGCTCCCAACCGGTACAGCCGGACGTAATCATCCAATAAATCCCATTTTTCTTGAAAATAGCCGGTGCTTCATTGTGTCCGCCAGGGAAAATACGGATATATTTTCCTGAATGACTCAAATAATCATCCGAAAGTTCTGCTATCTGTAAAGTCAGGTTATCTTCCGATGAATAAATATGATATGCCTTACCGTCATCATCCACAAATAAAGTCATATCCCGGGACATTTGCCCGCCTTCTAAATCACGATGCACAAACATTCCGCTTTCGATAGCCCCATACCATTCAGGGGTCCACCATTCTTTATATTTCTCAAAATTCCATTTCGCCTTTCGTTCCTTTTTTGTCATATTTAAGGGAAAGATACCCGGATTTACACGACCGGAACGGATGAAACGATAGGGTCCCACAGGCGAATCGCTGACAGCAACAGCTGTTCGTGCAGGTCCGTATCCTTGTCCTTTTAGTTCCAAATGCAACCACATCACAAATTTGCCGGTCTTTTCATTATAGATCACCTTCGGACGTTCCATGATACATCCTTTTTCTATATCGCTTTCTACCTTATCCGATACAGCTAAAGAAATTCCTTCATATTTCCAATGACATAAATCGGTTGAAGAATAACAACTCACTCCTTCTTCTGTGACAAATCCGGAGTCTGGGCGATGTTCGCCGAACCAATAATAAGTTCCTTTGTGGAACAGAACACCTCCACCATGTGCATTAATCACATTCCCGTCCGTATCCCTCCAAACTTTACCGGAAGCAATTGCCTTTTCTTTCTGATAGACTCTGACATAATCAATTTCGTATTTCATCGGCAAGGCTGCTTCATCAATCGGGCCTCCGTTAATACCGCCAATAGCAAGATTTAGCAATAAGTATTGCGGTTTGGTAAACGGATTTATTCCTTTACCTATTTTCCCATTAACAGTATTCTTCAAAGGAATCTCATTAAGCAACTCATCGTCCAGAAAGAGTTTGATTGATTCTTCATCCCAGTCCATACGCCAAATATGGAATTTGGACGCCCAATCAATATCTTTATCTGTAAAGTGGGAGTAAGACGTAGCCTGACTATCCCATTTTGCGTGCCAATGTTTATCCGTTCCCCATGCAGCATTTGCCAATATATGAGGTTTCCCCTTTATCTGATAATACTCCATTATATCTATCTCACCACAAGAAGGCCATTCTAAGCCACTCCCTAAAGTCCAAATAGCGGGCCATGCACCTTTTGCCACCGGAATGCGTGCTTTTATCTCAAAGCGCCCGTAAAGAAACTCCTTCTTTCCAGCGGTAGTCACAGAAGAAGAAGTATATCCGATAAACTCCCGCTTCTTGCGCCAATCATTACTACCGGGCACATAAAGAGGATTTTTTCTACTTTCCTCCTTCCGAGCCTCTATAATGAGCAATCCGTCCTTGCATATTGCATTATCCGACTGATACCACTGCGCTTCTTCGTTACGGGCATACCCTTGCTCAAAGTTCCACACGGATGAGTCTAATGCCCCATCCGTATTGAACTCATCACTCCAAACCAGTTGCCAATCATCTTGTGCAAAAGAAGCCAAAGAATATAATAAACAATAAAAAAATGTCATCCAATATCTATATCCACTCATTGATACCTATTTTATTAACAACAAATAGCATCAGCAATCATGCTGATACTATCTGTCCTAAGATAAAAATCCAATCCTACATTCTTAGTCAACTTTACTTTCATCAGCAACAGCGTCCTGCCAGTTATCCCACATCGGAACACCCGGATCATAGCCGTCATATCCCGGATTCTGACTAAGCTGTCCTTTCAGGTTACCATCACTTGAGCTTTTAGGTATCGGGAAGTAGATATTGTGCGGTGCCATCAGATATTCACGCCCTTTGACTGTCACATTATGCTTATTATAATAATTATTATAATGCTCAATTCTCTGAAACCAATAGCTATTTTCTGATAGTTTATCAACCGAATAAGTATTCCCCCATTCATCGGACTTACCACTCAAAGCCAAACTGTAAGAAACGCGGCTCAACTCCATATGTCTCCATTCTTCCATATACAATTCACGGGCACGTTCGTCCATAATATCGCCAATAGTTACCCCTGTATTTGTTTCCGGATACAATTCGTCACAATCTGCACGTTTCCGAATAACATTCACATCTTCAGCCGCACCTTTAATATCACCCAAATAAAATTTGGCTTCGGCACGTAGCAGATATGTTTCTGCAAGACGGAAACAATACCAATCAGCAGCACCACCCTGATAATTATTATTAGTAGGAAGATCCTGTTCCGGAGTTTCCACCCAAAACTTATAATGAGGCCAATCATACCAACAACGGATTGTATCCGAACACAAGATATTACCATTGTTATCATAAAGACGAAGATTCTTTCCATACCATTCCTTATCACCCGGGTCATTGTACTTCATATCCTCCATACGCGCCCAGTTGCCTACCTCACTATTGTGCCGCAAATCACCTTTATCATCCTTTCCATTCACATACCATAATGAATGTGTAGCAAAATAAGTAGGACGAATATGCCCAATTCCTCGTCCCAGAGCCTTATTATAATCGTACATAGGGCTATAATTCGCATTGGAAGATCCATTCACTTGCTGGGCATAATTTTGTACAGCCTTTTTATTACTCGGAGATTTTACATCCCCATTCCAGAAAGGAACCCAATTACGCATGGTTTTTAATGCAATAGCCGCATCTGTACCGGCACGATTAGGCATAGACAGAATAGCCTCCGTGTTAGCTTTGATACATTTATTTTCAGGGCGGTGCAAATCCCATATCACATTACGGGTTATATTCCATGTATCAGGATGAGGATTGATAAACGTACCAAAGTCATTTTCCATGAGCTTATACCCGGATTCATTAATCAAAATATCCGCTTGTTCTTTAGCTTCCTGGAATCTACCAGTAGCCAAATAACATTTAATCAGTAATTGACGACAAGCACCTTTACTAACCATGCCGATCATGGTCATATCTTTTTGCTCGGGCACCCATTTTACTGCATCTTCCATATCTGTAGTAATTTTCTCCAAGATAGCTTCTCTCTTCGTACTACGATAATTCTGTTTAGGTACTTCCAATATCTTAGTTACAAAAGGAATATCCTTGAATTGGAAACAAAGTGCCAAGTAGCGGAAAGAACGATGAAAATAAGCCCTCCCCTTAAATTCATTTTTAGTTTTCTCATCTAATTCTACATTATCAATATAATTGAGAACTGAATTAGCATATTTGATACCCGTATAACTTTCTCCCCAAAAATAGGAAAGACGGTTTGTATTATTGTTATCAATGCCCGTTGAAGGAGTCAAGCGGGTAGCTATATCAGCAAAGATGTTAGAATCATCTGTTTTTCCTGCAACGACCACATCAGAAAACATATATTCCGTACTAATCGGAAGCGACAAGTCCTGTGTACTGTAATAACTCCAATATCCTCTAAGATGCCTGTCGCACATGGCTAATGCAGCTTCCAAGCCTGAACGGGTACTGAAAGTTTTTCCCGGTTCGTAGAAAGATAATGGGTCTGGTTTCAAGAAATCTTCGGAGCAACTGCAAAATGCCGTTGCAATTCCTGCAACTATCAAAAGTCCTTTTGACAGGTTAGCAATTATTTTATTACGATTCTGTATCATAGTTTTGTTTCTTTATAAAGTTATATTCAATCCAAGTGTATAAGTTCTGGAAGTCGGAGCTGTTTTATTATCTGTAAAATACTCCGGATCACCTAATTTCCATTCTTTTGTCCAAACCGCCACATTGCGAATAGTTCCATATACTTTCACTTTATCCATTTTCCATTTAGAAGTAAGACTCTTCGGCAAAGTATAACCAATAGATATGTTATCAAGCCGGATAAAAGACATATCATAAAGTTTGCCTGGAGCACTCGGACCACCATTTGCGGGTCCCTTCGCATCCAATCGCGCATATTCATTTGTCTGATTTTCAAGCGTCCAGTATTCTTTTGCATAAAGATTGCCACACTTGGTTATCAACGAACTGCCATTATCCTGATTCATGTAAGAGCTATCCAATCTCTTATGCCCCCAGCAAGAATAAATATTAAAAGAAAAGTTCAAGTTTTTGAAAATAGTAAATTCATTACGCAATGACCAACGGCTCTTCGGATTACTCTGCCCCAAGAACTCTTTATCCTTATCGTTATATTTAGGTTTCACAGTACCGTCAGCATTTACATCATCATCAGCTGTGTAGTTATTGGCGACTTTAGGATCACCCGGACGTTGACCATATTTACCAGCTTCTTCTGCCTCATCAGCCTGCCAAATACCAGTCACACGATAATCCCAGATAACTCCGATAGGCTGTCCGATAAACCACTTATTTCCCGTGTCGTCTTTTTCCTTTTGTCCGATTACATTTCCCGCAACATCCTTGACATCCTCCATCTCATAATAAAGATGCTTGATAGTATTCTTATATTTGGAGAACCCCAAAGTAGTGTTCCATTCAAAGTTCCGAGTCTTGACATTTTGAGAGTTGATACTCAATTCAAATCCCTTGTTTTCAACCTTTCCTAAGTTGGTAGTTATATTATCCACCCCGGAGAAAATGGGTAGTCTCTGCTTCATAATCATATCCGAAGTAGGCATTACATAATAATCAAAAGTACCGGTGATACGATTATCAAGGAAGCCGAAGTCCAGACCGACATTCCAAGAAGTCGTTTTCTCCCATCTTAAGTTCGGATTAGCCAAGCGTCCTACTGACATATAACGATATTGTACATAACTTCCGTCTGCCGCATTTACATATCCTTGCGTAGCACCCATACCCATTCCCATATCAGCAAGAGCAATATAGGGATCTCCCAATGAACGGTTACCATTTGATCCCCAAGAGAACCTAAGCTTACCCATACTCATCGGCTTCCATTTGAAGAAACTTTCGTTAGTAAACGTCCATGCTAGTGCAACAGAAGCAAATGTAGCACGGGGATTTGATATTCCGAAGGCAGAATAACCATCACGGCGGACAGCACCGGTAAACATATAACGTTCATCATACGAATAGAACAAACGGGCAAGCATACCATCAGCAGTTTCGTGGGTATCATTCGAATCAAACGTGCTCCGGTCTTTATCACCCACTTTTGTTTCATGGAATCCCAACGCATCAGTAGGCAGCAAATTACGGGCCTGAATCTTATCTTGCCAAAACTTCCGTTCTTCCGCTTCCTGAACAAGCGTTACATTCACATGATGTTTATCCGCAAATGTGTAATCCCAGTTAATCGTATTATTAAGAGACCAGTCAAAACGTTTGGACTGTTCCCTGTTGACTCCGTGATCCAAAGCCGACCAGTCCGGATGTTCGGAAGATTCAAACCAACGATCATAAAACCATTGATAACGGGGGGCCGCATTGAAAGTATAAGTAATATTGAAAGGCAGGGAAACCTTCGCCGAGAAAATGGAATTTAAAACCGTATATCCTTTCTCTAAATCCCGATACTGCCGATCATAGTCGTAATTGTATCCTTTGCTATCTTCCTCACCCATCGGATGAATAACCGGATTACCGCTAGCATCGGCATAAGTGGCAAACGGACTGTTTTCCGTTATTTGCTTACGCCAGTCGACAGCCTGGTCACCGTCGCTCCGATCCTGGAAATTCACATTAGCACTTACTGTCAGCCAGTCTGTAACCTTACCTTCCACCTTCATATTTGCACGGACTGCCGTATAATCCTGTCCTTTGATAACGCCCTCATTAGACAGATAGCCTAATGAAAGATAATAACTCATCCGGTCGCTTGCGCCGGATATACTGACATTATAATCCTGATTAATGCCTGTACGAAAAGCATGATCGTACCAGTCGAAACTATAACCGGAAAGATAATTATCTAACGTGTTGCTATACATTCCGATACGTCTTCCCCAAATTTCATTATCCGAGGTTCCCGCTGCCATATTAGGATCATAAGCCTTCCATTGGTCCATCGTTATTCCATACTTGTTCAGGTTATCCGCCGTCGGCTGATCGTAATAACCATACATTCCCTTCTTGTCCGTTGCTTGATAAGCCTCATAAGCACCGGTGTCAGCGTTTACTCCATAAGTTTGAGTTTTATACCAGTCACGACGATATTGCAGATATCCCTCCGGTCCAAAAACCTTACGCTTATAGTTTAACGTTGCAAAACCGACACTTGCACTGAAATTGATTTGCGGTTTACCTTTTTTCCCTTTCTTGGTAGTAATGATAATAACACCGTTAGCAGACTTGGCTCCATATACAGAAGCGGCCGAGGCATCTTTCAGAATATCAATCTGACCTATATCTTCCGGATTAATTTCAGATAATTCACCATAAAACATCATTCCATCAAGAATAATCAACGGATCATTATGACCGCCATCCGTATAAACCGAACGCTGGCCACGAATCTGCATAGAACCACCCCCTTTTGCCGAATCATCATAACCGATATTCAATCCCGGCGTTCCGCGAAGTACATCTTGCACAGTTTTAGGCTTTTCATTTGCCAATTTATCCGGTCGAATTTGCACTATAGAACCCGTCAAGTCCTTTTTTCGCATCGTACCATAACCGACCACAACAACCTCATTCAACACTTTCGAGTCTTCATTCATCACAATCTGAAAAGACGATTTTCCATTCACCGGAATCTCCTGTGTAGCATAACCCACATAGCTAAAGACTAATGTACCCTTAGGAGATACACTTAAAATAAAGTTTCCGTCCAAATCCGTTATCACTCCATTCGTTGTCCCTTTTTCCAAGACGCTAGCACCGATAACAACTTCGCCGGAAGCATCTTTCACAGTACCTTTTACATTGATTTTTTTGTCCTGTGCATACAGGCCTTGAACGCTTAGTAACAATCCCACACATATTAATAAGGTACTAAAAACCTTCTTAACAGTAAGTTCATGCGACTCTAAGAATCTGTGTTTTTCCATGTTATTAATTAAATTAATTAGTAATTAAGTTCTAAATTTGTAATCCTGAAATTAACCTTTACCCTTCGGTTAACGATTACAAATGTAAGAACTACATCCATAAACAAACTCCAAAATCCGTTCATCGAAGTCGAATTTGAGATATTCATCTATTTTCATCTTTTTTGAATGGAAATTCGACTTGAAAGAGAGCTTATACAGACCTTTAAAAACAGCATGACAGACATCACATCGTAACAGCTAGAAGTCTATTACCCCAAAAGTAAATACATAAATACTGATTACAACTTATCTTCTCCCTGAATAAAACGGTCAATATATTCAGAAGGTAACAAACCGAATTCTTTTTTGAAACAAGCACTGAAATATTTAGGGTCGTTGAAACCGACAGCATAAGCCAACTCGGATACGCGGACATTATTTCCTTTCTCCTCCATAATCCGGCAGGCTGCTTTCAAACGTACATTACGAATAAAAGCCGAAGTATTCAGTCCGGTCAATGATTTCAGTTTCTTATATAAAGTAGATTTACTGGTTCTCATTTCCTCTGCAAACTGCGGTTGGTCAAACTCACAGTCTTCCAAATGACTATTCACGCAATCAATGGCACGCTGTATAAAGTCTTCATCCAGACTTGTATAATTCAAATCTTTCACCTCGAACACAAGCTGATTCTTGAAATCACGCGCCATGCGTTCCTTATATTTCAACAGGTTACGGATACGGGCATACAATACAGTCAAGTTGAAAGGTTTGCTGATGAATCCATCCGCCCCCACCTCGTACGCTTCCGCCCGATCCTCCTCCTTGTTTTTGGCAGTCAACAGAATAACCGGAATATGACTAATTTCCAAGTTATTTTTCACGTATTTGCAGAATTCAATTCCATCCATCTCCGGCATCATCACATCCGATACAATCAAATCGATATCTTCATTCTCCAAGACAGTAATACCTTCTTTCCCATTTTCTGCAGCAAACACATTATAATCACGTTTCAACAGCTTCGTCATCAATTGCAACAACTCCTCGTTATCCTCCACCACCAAGATAGAATTAGCATTATCGCCCCTCGGGTGAGTAACTGTATTATCTTCCTCCAACTTCTCATAACTAACAGTCTTTTGTACCGGTATAACAGTTTCATCGTCAATCTGTTCCTCTCTATAATAAGAACGGTCAACGGGGAATCGCACAATAAACTCCGTACCTTGCCCCTCTTCACTCTCTACCGAAATAGTACCTTCATGCAGTTCTACTAAATCTTTAGTCAATGACAATCCTATTCCCGTGCCGATAGTATTGAATTTACGGTAATCTCCCTCATAAAAACGTTGGAAAAGAAACCTTTGTTTCTCTTTTGAAATGCCCTTTCCGTTATCCTTTACTCTTAGAAGGACAAAATCCTTGCTTTCATCATAGGACAGAGTTACCTGTATAAATCCTCCTTCCTTATTATATTTAGCGGCATTAGAAAGTAAATTATACAAGATTTTATCCAGTTTGTCCGTATCAAAGTAGCCAATGATAGATTCGGGATCACAAAGCACGGAGAAATGTATCTTACGCTTTTTCACCAAAGGCTGAAAGCTTTCGGTTTCCCTCTTTACAAAAGCCGCAACATCTCCCGGAGAAACCCGAAGCTTCAAATTACCGGTTTCCGCTTTGCGGAATTCAAGTATTTGTTGCAATAGCCTTATCAGCCTCTGTATATTACTATTCATCACAGTATACAAATCATTATGACTGGGCGCCTGCATCTTTAGTTCATCTACCGTAGCAGAGATAATAGTCAACGGTGTCAGCAGTTCATGTGTGATATTAGTGAAGAATTGTAACTTCGCATGGTTCAATTCCTCTGCCTTCGACTTCTCTATTTCCCGGAGACGTAGTTCATTCTGCAATAACATACGGTTCCTGGTTGTTCGATAGAAGAAAAGCCCAACAAACAAAACCAGTATCACATACAATAGGTAAGCCCACCAGGTCGCCCAAAATGGCGGAAGCACCACAACCGTTAATTCACGAACATAGCCACTCCATACGCCATTCTCATTAGTAGCCTTCAATTGAAAGGTATAAGTCCCACTTGGCAAATTATTATAATAGGCAAAACGACGGTCTGCATCCGTATATTGCCAGTCACGGTCAAAATTCACAAGACGATAGGCATATCTATTCAATTCGGGGGTCTTGTAAGTGAGCGCAGCAAACTCAATGCTAAAATTATTATACTTATACGGCAGTTCTATTTTACTGGTATAAGTAGGCATGACAGGGGAGATTTTCTGCCGTAAATCAGTCGGCAAACTACTAAAAGAATGATTGAATACTTTAATGTCCGTTATCTGAAAGTTAGTCTCCTGCGGCAAAATCTCCATTTTCTCCGGAATAAAATTATTATATCCCTGATGCCCTCCGAAAAACAGTTCCCCCTCCCTGTTACAAGAAGAATTAACTACAAAGTTGTCCTGCAATCCATCCGCCGAAGTATAAATACGTGTTGAAAAATCACTCCCAACGGCTGCTACCCTAAGGTTTACCAATTCCGAATTCGTGCTTAACCATAAGTCTCCGCTTTTATCTTCTTCAAGACTTAAAACCACGTCTCCCGGAATGCCATATGCCCGATTTTTCCCTTCAAACAACTGCTTCCCCCGATCATAGAGGTATAATCCCCCTCCTTCTGTTCCTGCCCACAGTCTATTAAAACGGTCAAGATGCAAACAAAATACTGTATTGGTCGCCAACCGTCGGTTACGGATACTGTAATTCTCATATTTTAAGGTAGAGGGATTGTGTATATCTCCGGTTATATGAATCACCCCCCAGTTCGAAGTCGCCACCCAAACCGAGTTATCTGTATCCCTCACAATATCTCTTACATAAATGCGCTCGGTTGACAAACTATCCGTAAACTCCATTTTTCCAAAACGATAACCTGTACCATCTGCCAGGCTGACTCCTAACCCGGCACGTGTACCTACCCAACAATTCCCTTCCCAATCTTCGTATAATGCAGAAATACTGAAAGAAACAATAAAATCAGAGTTCTCCTCGGACAAATATTTCACTTTTTCACCTTTCCGGTAAACGTAAATGCCCCCATTATATATGCCTAACCATATTTCATTCTTTTTCTTACGTTCAACCATAGCAACCAGAGAAGTCAAAGAAGTGACATCCGAAAATTCTGGTATCTGTGAAAACATTTCCAGCTTTCCCGTTGCATATTCTTGGCGGGCTAATCCGTAAGTTCCCACTCCCAACCATAAGTTTCGGTCGGAATCTGCAAACAAAGAACGAACAGAAGTGACCGGAATATCCGTATTTTCTATCTGCAGAGTATGCAAATTAAACAACACTTTCCGAGTGTTTGTCATTAAAACCCCTCCGCCAATCGTTCCTATCCACATATTGTCTTGATTGTCGCGTATAATGGAATTTATCTCATCTGTAGGGATACGATAAGGGATTCCTCCTGACTTATAATTGATAAATGATTTCGGGTCTGCAAGTTCCAGAATGCTCAATCCGCTACGAGTACCCACCCATAAAGAACATGTATTCTTATCTTCGGCCATATCATACACTATATTATCAGACAGGCTACTTGCATTCCCATTTTCATGCAGATAACGCACGTAAGAGACACGAGCCATGTCTTTGGGATTTTCCAGTTTGAAAAGTCCGCACCCCCAACTACCTACCCAAATATCCTTATTACTGTCCTCATAAATGATATGAGAAGAATTGCGTTCATTCATTCTCGGGTAAATTTCAACCTTACCTGTCGACGGAGAATAACGATACAAGCCCTGCGCCCATGTGCCAATCCAAAGGTCTCCATCCGAATCCTCCACCAATGACTTGATAGTAGCATACGTCAATTTTCCTTCCCCGAAGTCATTGCCACAAACAACAAAAGTATCCCTTCGAGAATCATAACGGCACAATCCTCCATCCGTTCCTATCCAAACAGTATTATCACGAGTGACACACACTGCCGACACCATATTATTGGGAATGGACGGAGATAAATACTTTCTAATCTCGCCAGTCCTCTTATTCATCACATTCAAACCTTCTCCCGTCCCTATCCAAAGTTGGTAATTACCATCATCGGCCAAGCTAGTAATACTATTGCTTGTCAGCAATTCCGGTGAATAAAGGTTGGATTTATAGAGTGTGGTTTCATATCCATTATAACAACAAAGGCCGTTGCGTGTAGCAAACCACATAAATCCATCCTTATCCTGATAGACTTTCTGGACTTCATTTGTCGGTAAAATATTAGGTGTAGAAAGTTGCTTAAATTTCAGAGGAGTGGCAAGTACTCCTGATGCCAATAACGAATTGGTAGACAAAGTAATTAAAAGCACAAAAGCCCTTATTCTGCAAAGAATATTAAAACATGTTTTATTTTTCATAGACTAGATTTTTATGTATATTGTTTATAATTATAATATCACATTATAACCACAATCAAAATTACAAATAAAAACAGTAAGAACCAACACTTTAATTTCGCTAATACAATAACTTGATGATATTGAATGACTATTTTTTTCCTATGCCCTCCTAACTAAGACAACAAACACTTATTCATCAAACATTATAATTTTAATTTCTTTAGTGTTCAAACGCACTGTCACCATTTTCTGATCTTCCGAAATTTCTATTGCCTCCACCGGATTCAGTTCTCTTTTAGTAAAGCTATTCTTACCATTATTTTTTTTCCAGAGTTGAAGAGTTACATAAATCTTATTGCTTGTCAGTTTATCGGAAACCATTGTCAAAGCACATTTCTCACTGACGGGATGTAATCCTTCAGGATATACAGCATATACCTTCTCCCAACCAGCCAATGGTATCATCGCCAATTCATATGCCCCGTTAGAAAGTACCGGAATGTTCAGTTTACCCACTTTAAGATGTGTCTCCCGGATATTTGTATCCAAACGCGGTAGTGAATAATGCCCCAAACAGATTTCTGTCGGTTCGGAAACCGATACTTTATCCACCCGTAAGATACCGTCCGGCAAAGGAATGTCCGCCAGTTGAAATTTCACGGTACTATCTGTCTCAAGCACAGCATCCCGGCGATATATACCGTTTTCGAAACTTTTGAATGTATAAAGCCGCAGGACTTCCCACTCCCCTTTTTTGTTCTTCGTACCGTAATTCATTGATATTTCCCTATCCTTTCCATCTGCCATCCACGGGAATTCAGTATGATAAGCCAGTTTATTATAATTTTCCGTACTACGGAACTTTTGCCAGTCTTTCGCAACAGTTTCGTGGCACCATGAACGCATTTCAGCTCCACCACTATTGGGGTAATCCGTAATCAGCAAGTTTGTACCCGGCTGGAATTTATTATATACATATCCTTTCTTCAGTTCTTTCTCCCAAGGACCGTTATTTTCCTTAGCAGACCAAAATTCTGCATCTTCCGGTAATAATAAACTCAAAAAAGCCTTTCCACACCAGTATACACTTCCCCGGCAACTATAAATCTGTACGGCTGGTGCAAAAGGGCCATAAAATCCCATTGTCGGAACACCGTCTTCCAAAAAATCCGGGCACTCCAGAAACTGTAGTAACGTAGAAGAGGCAATCCTCCTCATCCAACCGTAATTTACTTCACCACTCCGGTCATATTCTAATAAAGATAATGGGGCTGTCGCCGCAAAACGATAACAGATGCTTCGCCCCCACATATTCATTTTCCCCTCTTTACTAAACATATATGGATAATTGGCCACCATATCGTGCTGATTTGCCATAAACTGTCGTGCCAGTTGAGGAAATTGTTCTTTTCCAAACATTTCCGCCCAAATAGGACCATATGTCTGATAAGCCCATACGCTGTAGTAATCATAAGCGGGAGCATCATTATACCACCCCTCACCGCGGTAACGTGCCAGAAGTTTTTTCAAGTTCGACTCCAAATAAGCTTCATTTACTACATATCCTTGATCTTTCAAAAAACTCAATATAAAGACATTGAAAAACATCCAGTTGGAACCGATTGTTGGTCCTTCGCCATAACTCAACATTGTTGTAGCCAACGAATCTTTTTGTGCCTTAGTCAACGGATCCCACAATACTGTTTGGGCCGCTTTCATAGAAATAGCCAAAGAACCTAATTCAAGTAATGTCTGACTTGGTCCACCCTTACGATGCGGAATATAACTTTTATTTTCCGGGTTGGATATATTCACCAATTGATGACGATAATAGTCTGCCACTTTTATCCCGTTCACCACCAAATCCGGATTATCTTTCAAAAGAGGTGCGGCAACAAACAATGTCCGCGCCAGTCCTTCCAATTTCGCTACTGGAATTTGCCCATCATTCTTTGGATACGTTTTTTCCAGTTGCTTCGGAAAATACATCGGGTCGTCCAAAGTATGGATATAATCAAATGCACCTTTCAGCAAGTATTCACCGGCTTGTATCCAATGCTTGCGTGTCATTCCCGTATAAGGACTTTGCCGATAGTCCGGTTGTTGCACGACAAAAATATTTTTTTGTATTAAATCAATTTTCTGATCCAGTAACCCATTGAGGTATATACATAAAATTCCTTGTGCATACTCCATCTTCAAATGGAGAGTTTCATGCTTCTGCGGAGCATACCACTTACCACTTGTACCTCGTCGCATTGTCTTCCAACAGTCCGACGTCCCAAGTACATTCGGACTGACATATGCTTTCCCTTTGTATCTTACTTCAGGTTTCATTGTCTGCCCATTCAGACAGTACTCAAGTTCACCTAACTTCAACAGGCAACCCTGATAATTATTCGTATCAAGTTGAATAATCTGTTCGATTGTAAAATCCTTGTCCGGCAAAAAACGGAAGTTCTTATCCGGAGCTGTTGTTTTTTTCTTCTTTGTCGTCGGAAACCCCTTGAAATTACATGCAATTCCTGTACAATAACCCTTCGGATGGCTCAAACTGACAATCCAGTCATAATAATCACCATACATCCACGCCAACCGCAATGGCGTATTTTCTGACCCGGGAATAAGGTAAGGACGTATATTATTCTGCCGTGAATCATTGGTGACCGCTTCCATTGAAACAATTTTTCCCTCCGTTCCCAAAGTATATTTTACAATCTCATATACTTTGCCATATTTTCCTTTTACAGGCAACGAACAATAAATCTGGTTTGTATTTACAGGATCTATCGCCATACCCGCGCTATAACATTTCTCTAAATCAGGAGTTTGATGAAAATGACCGCCGGCATTAGCTAAAAAGGTCTTTTTCCATTCATGTCCATTCCACTTGGCATAATAATAATCATGGGAATTTTTATCAGCACTGATACGCACCAATGCTATCACCGGATTTTCCTCTTCATCAAAAGCAACCTGCCACACCCAGTCACGTTCCGAAGGCTTATCTACCAATGTATAAGGATAGCGCGACATATAATCAATGTTTTTATTCACTTTGAAGGTCCCGTCCGCAATAGTTGAAAGGATATTACCCTTCACATCTTCCAACTGCAATGTCCGTATGTTGATATAATTAAAATACAGATAATTCGGACTTTCATTATCCGGATGCCCGGTTGTATAGGTAAGATATATCCTGTCTTTTCCATTCGACATATATTTGGCATAAGGACGCGCGCCTGTAGACTTCACCATCTGATAAGGTCCCCACACGATATCCACATAATCTTTCTTGTCGGGCAAGGACAATTTGGCTATAGTAGGATGCCAACCGATACCACGCCAACACAGATAGATATGTTCGGGATCGTCTGACAAAATAAACGGGGACGGATAGGTAGTATTATGTTTAGTCTTAATTATTCTCTCTTCTCCCAACGTAGTGATGTCTCCGGGAAGACGGGAAATCCGATAGTAGAAATAAGCCTCATCAGTATGTCTCGAATAAAATATCATAACCCGCTCATCGGGCAATATTAAAAAGGTCGGGTTATTATGGTCATCCGGTTGAAACCAGGAACGAATCAAAACTTCTTCCTGTATGTGCCGGAGAAAATCATATTGCATCGCTTTTATATTGCCATGAATATCTATATAGCCTATATATGTTTTATTAATAGTGCCTTTCGCATTTTCATAATGCAAAGCCCTAGGGTCGGCAAACCAACACCAGGCACCTTCAGCTGTGACCTGATAGCCTCCATTATCAAGGTTCTTACTATCATTTTTTGCCTGCGATTGATTACCGGACAAGCATAAAATAAGGAATAATAATACAAGTTTTGTTCTCATGGTAAAAGAATGTTTATAGTTTCAGAGTCCACCACAAAAATAAGACATAATAAACAAATGAATGTCTAAATTACAATCATAAAGGTTTAAATTTGAGTTATCAAGCTGTTTATGATTGATATACCACCCTCTTTGACGGATAAATCTCCTGTTTTATGTCAAATCTGCCTTATCTTTGCAGTACTTATTAATTAATACTTCAGCATATGAAATATTTGTCAGTTAAATCTTTTCTAACAATAAGTTTGTTTTTTATCGGGACTTTACAATCCATGACGCAAAACAAAAGGCCGCACAACCCTATTTTATCCGGCTTTCATGCCGACCCGGAAATTTTATATTCCCAACAGACCAAGCATTACTATATCTATCCCACCAGTGATGGTTTTCCCGGATGGGGAGGAAGTTATTTCAAGGTCTTTTCATCGAAAGATTTGAAAACATGGAAAGAAGAGAGAGTGATATTGGACATGCTGAAAGACGTATCATGGGCCAATGGTAATGCATGGGCTCCTTGCATTGAGGAGAAGAAAATAGATGGAAAATATAAATATTTCTTTTATTACAGTGCCAATCCCGTCACCAACAAAGGTAAACAGATAGGGGTAGCGATAGCCGATTCCCCCACTGGCCCTTTCACCGATTTAGGAAGACCAATAGTTACTTCTTCTCCCGTAGGACGAGGTCAACAAATAGATGTAGACGTATTTACTGATCCCGTTTCCGGCAAAAGCTACCTGTATTGGGGTAACGGATATATGGCGGGAGCCGAATTGAACGATGACATGGTATCCATCAAGGAAGAAACCATCAAAGTGATGACTCCGGAGGGCGGAACTCTGCAAACGTATGCTTTCCGGGAAGCCCCTTATGTATTCTTTCGAAAAGGATTGTATTATTTCCTCTGGTCTGTTGACGATACAGGATCACCCAATTATCATGTGGCATACGGTACCAGCCATTCTCCATTAGGGCCTATTCAGGTTGCCAAGGAGCCGGTTATTCTGATACAATCTCCTAAAGAGGAGATTTATGGTCCGGCACATTGCTCGGTTCTTCAAATTCCTACTAAGAAAGACAAGTGGATTATCGTATATCATCGTATTAATAAAGAGTATCTGAAACATGGGCCGGGATGGCACCGCGAAGTTTGTATGGATCAAATGGAGTTTAATGAAGATGGAACCATCAGACAAGTAGTTCCTACACCTTAAATTTAATTCTTTAGTTTCATAAAGTATAAGAACAAGGGGGATTTGGCTCAAAATAAAGGGGAAATCTGACCATTTTTCAAATGGATGGATTTCCTCCTATATTTGATAAAAATACAAGGCTTTGATTCTGCAGATATTTCTTTTATTTGCAAAACCAAATCATCACAGTATATCAATTTTAAAATAATACCAAAATGAAAAACGTCCTACTTATCGTATTGCTCACCTTCACCTGTATGACAGGAAAAGCACAACTTAACCATGGGTACCCTATAGAGCCGGTACCTTTCACTTCTGTTAAAGTAACAGATTCTTTTTGGGGACAGCGTCTCAAAGCGAGTCGTGAAGTAACTATACCTCTGGCATTCAGTAAATGTGAGGAAACAGGAAGATATGAAAACTTCGTGAAAGCGGCTCACCCCAGTGATACCTATAAGGTAGAAGGTTTTTCTTTCGACGACACGGATGTGTACAAGACTATTGAAGGCGCCAGCTATTCCCTACAGACTTATCCAGACAAAAAACTGCAAAAGTATATTGATAGTGTGCTCGTCATTGTTGCTGCCGCGCAAGAACCGGACGGTTATTTATACACTGCCCGCACGATGAATCCCAAGCATCCGCACAACTGGGCAGGAAAAGAACGTTGGGTAGCCGTAGAAAACCTTAGTCATGAATTCTATAACTTGGGACACATGGTAGAAGGAGCTGTTGCGCACTATCAGGCAACGGGTAAACGGAATTTTCTTAATATCGCTATTAAATATGCCGATTGTGTATGTCGGGAAATAGGCAATGGACCACAACAAAAAAGATTGGTTCCGGGACATCAGATAGCAGAGATGGCATTAGTCAAACTATATCTGGTGACAGGAGACAAGAAATATCTCGACCAAGCCAAATTTTTCTTGGATGCACGTGGCTATACCAGTCGGAAAGACGCTTATAGCCAGGCACACAAACCGGTAGTGGAACAGGATGAAGCTGTGGGACATGCCGTACGTGCGGCTTATATGTATTCAGGTATGGCAGATGTAGCAGCTATCACTGGAGACAGCAGTTATATCAAAGCGATCGACAAGATTTGGGATAATATTGTTTCTAAGAAGATTTATATCACAGGCGGTATCGGTGCACGCCACTCCGGAGAGGCTTTCGGCAATAATTACGAGCTTCCCAATCTCTCCGCCTATTGCGAAACTTGTGCGGCTATCGGTAATGTATATATGAATTATCGCCTCTTCTTACTTCATGGTAACGCCAAATATTTCGATGTATTGGAACGCACCTTATATAATGGATTAATTTCAGGAGTGTCTTTGGACGGCGGTTCTTTCTTCTATCCTAACCCACTGGCTTCCACTGGAGGTTATAGCCGCAAGCCATGGTTCGGATGTGCTTGCTGCCCTTCCAATATCAGTCGTTTTATTCCGTCACTTCCCGGCTATGTGTATGCAGTCAAAGATAATCAGGTATATGTCAATCTGTACCTTTCCAATAAAGCTGAATTGAAAGTCAATAAGAAGAAAGTGGTGCTGGAACAAGAGACCGGTTACCCTTGGAATGGAAACATTCGTGTAAAGGTTATACAAGCCAATCAAGCATTCGCCCTGAAACTCCGTATTCCGGGATGGGTGCGCGGAGAAGTACTGCCTAGTGATTTATATACTTATGCCGATCGTCAGAAACCGGCTTATCGAGTGACCGTGAACGGACAGGAAGTACCTAATGAACTGAATAACGGTTATCTAAGTATCGAGCGTAAATGGAGAAAAGGAGATATGATAGAGGTTCATCTGGATATGCTACCCCGCATCGTCAAAGCGAATGAAAAAGTAATCGACGATAAAGGGCGTGTTGCTGTTGAGCGTGGTCCTATAGTCTATTGTGCTGAATGGCCTGACAACAAGTGTAATGTACATACTGTACTTCTCAATCAGCATCCTCAATTTAAAATCATTGAGAAACCGGAGCTCCTCTACGGAGTAAATCAAATCATCACCGATGCCCAGACTTTAAGTTACGATAAGAACGGGAAACTGGCTACGAAAGACGTAGAATTGACCTTAATTCCTTATTATGCCTGGGCTCATCGTGGTGAGGGTGATATGGAAGTATGGTTACCGATTGATATCAGTGCAGCTTCTGCATTACCACAAGAAGCCGGAAAATGGGAAGATAACGGATTCTTCAAGAATTGAAAATAGAAAAGTCGTGCTTCATAAGCCGACTTTTTTTATCTTTGTAATCTTGAAACATAGCCATGACTACCAATAGTTTGAGAAACATACGGATTCTGCTCTGCTTATTTTTCTGTTTCAGGATGACACCGTTCATATATGCCGGTGAATTCCTGTTCACCACCATCAATGCGTCGCAAGGATTGAGTGATAACCAAATACGTTATATCCTCCAGTTGCCCGACGGAAGAATGGTATTCACCACCAGCGGTAATGTAAATTTATACGACGGTGTACATTTCAGCTATCTTCACCGCACCACGGAATACGTATATCCATTAAACCAATATAACGGGCATTACCGCATTTACCAGAGTGGGGATTCTCTGTTATGGATTAAAGATACTCACAAACTGATGTGCATTGACCTGTACAGAGAGGAATACATTCCTGATTTAGATGCTTACTTTAAGAACAGAGAGATACAAGCCCCCGTAGAAGACCTTTTTGTAGACGATTCAGGACACACCTGGCTACTCATTGCTAACGAATTACTGGAATTAAACAACAAGACCCGTATAACCTTGCCCGACAAGTATTCCGGAAAATTGCAGGACCTGAATGCCGACAGTACCTCCCTATATTTATTCTATGACACAGGCGAAGTGTCCTGTTACCACATAGCCGACCAAAAAACAGTATACAATATAGCCGCTTATCCTACATCCGAACAGGCTGAATATCAAAATACTTCTCTCGTCGTCAAAAGTGCAGACGGCTTCTATCAACTACGCAACGGGCGTAAAGGCGGTTTATTCTATTTCAATAGCCACGAGCGCACATGGAAAAAACTCTTCGAACAGAACTATACTCTCAACACCCTTATCATTACCCCTAATGGTGAGAAAGCCTATATCAGTTGCGTTCACGGGTTTTGGATGATTGACCTCCACACAGGAACACAAAGATACATCCCCCTATTGGAAACCGGAAACGGACAGATTGTCTCTACCGAAATCAGCACTGTCTTTCAAGACCGACAAGGAGGGTTATGGCTCGGAACTTTCAATCGGGGTTTATTATATCATCACCCGTCCATGCATAAACTGACTCATATAGGTCGCAATGCATTTCCCGTCTCCCCGGAAGAAGAAATCAATATTGAATCTTTCGCCGAAGATAAAGATGGAAATATCTATCTGAAAGCTCATTCCCGAATTTATCGACTGACAGCTAATGAACAAAAATCCTATGTATTAAAGTCAGCAGCTATCCCGTCTGTCTCTCCTGAAATACTGAATCGGTTGAACCCCAACAAGAACCATCATTTCAGAAATAAAGTATACAATACATTATATACCGACACACGCGGCTGGACATGGGCAGGAACTCCTGACGGGCTGGAACTTTTTACCAGCGAAAACGACTCTATCCCACGTATCTTCTATCGTGAAAACGGATTGAGCAATAACTTTATCCAGGGCATTATTGAGGACAAATATCGAGATATCTGGGTAACGACCAGTAACGGTGTCACACGCATCCACATAAATCCGGAGAATAAGAACATCAGTTTCACCCGGTTCAATCAGTTGGACGGTGCTTTGGACGGCGAATACATAAAAGATGCCGTATTCAGTTCTTCCGACGGCACTCTCTATTTGGGTGGTATTGATGGCTTTAGCATATTCCATCCCGACAAGGACTCCATTCATCCGATGCTTCCTGATCCGCCGGTTTTCACAGCCTTACGCTTGTATGGAGAAAAAGTGAATACAGGAAAAGAATATGGCAACCGCATCATCCTGTCCAAGGCTGCTCCTTATACAACCGAAATCGAACTGGACTATAACCAAAACTTCCTGACTTTCGAATTTTCGGCATTGAATTATATCAATCATGAACGCACATACTACCGTTATCAACTGGAAGGTATCGACCCGCAATGGATGAGTACATTTGCAGGAAGACAGGGAAATGCGACTGTGGGGAAAGGTCTTCTTCAAGCTGTTTACACCAATTTACCACCGGGAGATTATACATTCAAAGTCATGGCCTCGGACAATCCTCTTCAGTGGAACGGCAAAGTGACAGCTATAAAATTAACCATCCATGCACCGTGGTGGAAAACAAGCACGGCTTATATCCTGTATGCAGTCATTTTATTACTGATTGCTTTCACCGGTATCCGATTGTATATCTATTGGAGCAGAAAGGAAATGGAACGCAAGCATAAAGAAGAGATTCTATTACTCCGTATCCGCAACCTGATCGAACAAAATAATTCTCTAACCTGTGGCATAGAAGAAACGTCTCCCGACCATCAGCAACAGGATACGGAAGAATCTGCATTTCTGGCACAAGCCATCAAACTGGTGGAACAGAATCTGCACGTCAATGGCTATTCGGTGGAGCAACTAAGCCGCGATCTCTGTATGGAGCGAACGGGATTATACCGCAAACTGGTGACTATGCTCGATCAGTCTCCCAGCCTCTTTATCCGTAACATTCGCCTGCAACGGGCAGCACAACTGATAACAGAGGGCAAGCTAAGTATTACAGAAATTGCGGAAAACACAGGTTTTAGCAGTTCCAGTTATTTAAGCAAATGTTTTCAGGAAATGTATGGATGCCGCCCGTCAGAATATGCCGAAAAAGCGAAGAAATCAACGTGATTACTGTTTGTTTCAACCTGATTGTTGTCCGTTTTGCTTGCCTCTGCCCTACTTTTGCTGCATCATAAAGCACTTAAAAAAACCATGAAAATGAATCTTATTAGAAAAGCCGGTTTCTTGCTTGTATGTGCAACAATGATTGCAGCAGGCAATGGTACAGCACAAAATGTACAGCGTACCTCACAAGGCATCAAGTGTGCCACACAGGGGATGGATGTCAACGTAGAGTTTTATTCACCCTCCATTGTCAGGATTTATAAGACACCCAGTCAGAAATCTTGCAATAAAGAAAGTCTAGTCATTGTCAAAACGCCCGAGACAACTCCTGTTTCTTTCGGTGAAAAGGGGAAAAATGTGACATTAAGCAGCCGTCTTATCCAAGTGGAAGTGAACCCGGAGACTGGTGGTATCCATTTTTTCGATTCGTCCGGCCAACGTCTGTTGACGGACAAGGATTACGGAACACAATTCACTCCTTTCAATGATGCAGGTGTTCCGTCTTTCAATGTCCGCCAGGCTTTTTTGCTGGATAAAGACGAAGTAATCTACGGATTGGGACAGCAGCAGACGGGTAAAGTGAACCAACGTAACCAGAAACTACTCCTCCGCAATCAAAATATGAGTATCTGTATTCCGTTTATTCATTCCGTCAAAGGATATGCCCTTTATTGGGATAATTACTCTCCTACTACTTTCCTCGACAATCCGCAAGAGATGTCGTTCGACTCGGAAGTAGGCGATTGCGCTGATTATTATTTCATTTACGGTGGCAATGCGGACGGTGTAATAGCCGGAGTGCGCGAGCTGACCGGTCAGGCCCCGCTCTATCCGCTCTGGACACTGGGATTCTGGCAATGCCGCGAACGCTATAAAAGTCCGGACGAACTCTGCGAAGTAGTAGACAAGTACCGTGAACTAAAAGTACCACTGGACGGTATCATCCAAGACTGGCAATATTGGGGATGCAACGAAAACTGGAACTCGATGAAATTCCAAAACCCACGCTATATCAACAAAATGGATGATCCGGAATACATGAAATTCCTCCCGAACGGAGAAGACAGAAATGCTAATTATGGAACGCCACGCATCAAAAGTCCGAAAGAAATGATCGACTATGTACATAAACAGAATGCACATATCATGATTTCAGTATGGGCCTCGTTCGGTCCGTGGACAGAGATGTACCAGAAAATGGATAGCCTGAAAGCATTGCTTCACTTCGAGACATGGCCTCCCAAAGCCGGAGTAAAACCTTACGACCCGTTCAATCCGACAGCACGCGATATGTATTGGGCAGAAATGAAAAAGAATATCTTCGATCTCGGAATGGATGGCTGGTGGCTCGACTCTACCGAGCCGGATCATCTGGAAATCAAGGACAAAGATTTCGATACCCCCACTTATCTGGGTTCATTCCGCAGAGTGCACAACGCTTTTCCTTTGATGTCCAACAAAGGTGTATACGAACATCAACGTGCTACCACTTCCGACAAGCGAGTATTCCTGCTCACACGTTCGTCTTTCCTGGGACAACAACGTTATGCATCACATTCATGGAGCGGTGATGTAGTCTCTACCTGGGAAGTGATGAAAAAACAATTGGCGGCAGGACTGAATTACTCACTATGCGGCATACCATACTGGAATACCGACCTGGGTGGTTTCTTCGCATGGAAATACAACAATAACGTACACAATATCGCTTATCATGAACTGCACGTGCGCTGGTATCAGTGGGGAGCATTCCAGCCGATCATGCGTTCACACAATTCCAGTCCGGTAGCTGTGGAAATATACCAGTTCGGCAAGAAAGGAGACTGGGCTTATGACGCACTCGAAAAATATACTCACCTGCGCTATCGCCTTTTGCCCTATCTCTACAGCACTTCATGGGAAGTTACCAACAAAGCGGGCAGTATCATCCGACCACTCATGATGGATTTTCCTAAAGATAAGAAAGTACTTGAGATGGATACAGAGTATATGTTTGGCCGTAATTTCCTTGTCCGCCCCGTAACTGATTCGCTTTATACATGGCAGGACGACAAACAGAACGGCTATCAGAAGAATATGAATAAGATAGGAAAGACAGATGTTTATCTACCCGCAGGTGCCCAATGGATTGATTTCTGGACCGGAAAAAGCCTGAAAGGCGGACAAACCATCCAGCGTGAAGTGCCTATCGACATCATGCCTGTCTATGTCCGTGCTGGTTCTATCCTACCCTGGGGACCGGCTGTACAATATTCCACCGAAAAGAAATGGGATAATCTGACACTTCGTATTTATCCGGGTGCCGACGCTGAATTTACTCTTTACGAAGATGAGTTCGACAACTATAATTACGAAAAGGGAGCATACACTACCATTGCCATGAAATGGAATGATAAAGACCGCACCCTGACGATTAACGACCGGCAAGGTAACTACAAAGGAATGCTGAAAAATCGTAAATTCAACATTATCATTGTAGAACCGGGAAAAGGTTGTGGTGACGGTGATGCTACGACATTCGATCAATCTGTTTCTTATAGGGGAAAGAGAGTAGACTTAAAATTATAAAGTTTCAACTTTATTCCCACCATCTCACACTGGGGAAATAAACAGTAACCAATCAGTAAATTTCCCTCTAACACCTGTTTTTCAATTTTACAAATACAGCCTTCACCCTTCACAATGCCCTATTCATCGGCATTAGCGTGTGAAGGCTGCTCTTTCATCCGCCTTTCACCCTCCGTTTTCTTAACCCTGTATAATTCTTCTCCACCTGTTACTTCTAAAGACATATCAACCTGTTTCCCACTCATTACTAACTAACTTCTTTTTCATTAATAACAAACTTTCTTTTGATTACTGGTAAACTTCTTATTACCAGTATGTAAACTTGCTTTTCATTAAATGCAATCTATAATTGCAAGTTGCGTTTATAAAAACAAAAGCTTTGATTATATAAATGCAAGTTTCATTTATATAATCAAAGCTTGCATTTATAGTTTTCTTATGATGCAACAGGGCAGACGCATTATATTACCTCTATTAATTGGTCAAGTATTCTCCCTCCTTTATTTTTATTAATTATCTTATTATTAATTGATTAATATTTTGTGTATTAATTATCTATCCGTATTTTTATCCTATTAAAATTAAACAAAAATAAACCCTAAAATGAGCTTAATTAGTATTTGTAAACAACTGGAAGATCCTCGTATTGACAGAAATAAAGAACATTCTTTGGAAGTCATCGTTTATATAGCCTTATGCGCTGTAATCTGTGGTAGTGAAAGCTGGAATGAAATAGAACGGTTCGGTATTTGTAAGTTTGCCTTCTTTAAACGTCGTTTTCCTGATTTAGAGAAGATACCCAGCCATGATACTTTTAATCGTTTCTTCAGTTTACTCAAACCCGGTTATTTTGAGTTGGTCTTTCGTGATTGGGTGTCTGAGCTTTGTGGAAAGTACGAAGGGGTTGTTGCTATAGACGGTAAAATGATTCGCGGAGCAAGTAAGTGCAGCAAGGACCATCCTTTGGGCAAAAAAGGCTTCAAGCTTCATATGGTTAGTGCATGGGCTGTTTCCAGTGGTATCAGTATGGGGCAGGTAAAAGTGGATGATAAAAGTAATGAAATCACTGCTATTCCTTCTCTTATAAAGTCTTTGGATTTACAGGATTGCATAGTGAGTATTGATGCCATTGCATGTCAAACGGATATTGCGGAAGTAATAATAGAAAACAATGCAGACTATATTTTGGCATTAAAGGCTAATCAAAAAAACAGGCTAATAGATGTAGTACGCTGGCTGGACGAGATGGATGGTATTGATGTTGATCTGCCCGCATATCGTTCACACTATGGAAAATATATCACTGAGGAGGTGTCCCATGGAAGAATTGAAACGCGTGAATGTCTGGTTTTTAGTCCGGGAAAGATTATGGAGGCAATGCTGAAAAAGAAATTTGAGGGAGTCAGATCTATCGTAAGAATTACTACAGAAAGACTGGAGGTAGCCACTAAAAAACTTTCTGTTGAAAAAAGATATTACATCACTTCACTGGGGTTGGAACCGAAAGAAATTTCAGAGGCTATAAGATCGCATTGGCATATAGAAAACAGACTCCATTGGCAGTTAGACGTATCCTTTAGAGAGGACGCAGGAAGAAAAGTTGGTAATGCTGCGCAAAATTTTTCTTTAATTAATAAGATGGCACTTTATATAATCAAGCAAGATGAAACAAAGGGAAGTGTAGCAGCCAAAAGAAAAAATGCAGGATGGAATGATGAATATTTGTGTAAACTATTGAATAAGATAAACATATAATGCGTCTGCCCTGTTATAAGATGACATTAGTCACTTTATAATATGACTATCTATCTTTAGAAGGATGAGAAACTCTAAAGATACAAAATTAAACAGCAAAAAGCAAGAGGGAGACTGGAAATATTGCCTCATCGGCGGAACGGATGGATTGCATTTCCGCACGTTAGTTTGTAATATTCCACCATACGTTTGTAAAATGACGTATTTTTCAGGGAGTGTCCGTTTTTACAAGCATTAGAATAGCCTGTGTAATCGACTCTCGTCGGAACGTCCTATTTTTGAGTCAGAAAAACATCGTCGGAGTTTTATCTCTGCGATCGAAGTAGTTATCAGAAATAGAACAGAAATCTTTTATTTAACAATTTATTAAACTAATATTTATGAAACAGAAAGTAGCTTTCATGCTATTGGTTATTTCGTTCTGGTGTGCATCTGCTATTCAAGCACAGACGGGAAACCAAATTACAGGTAAAGTTGTCGATGCCTCCGGGGAACTCGCAGGAGTCAGTGTGGTGGTAAAAGGAACAACAAATGGAGTGACTACAAACATGGACGGCGAATTCAAATTGGGAAACGTAAAATCCGGCGACGTTCTGAAATTTTCTTTTGTAGGTTATAAAACCCAGGAAGTGAAAGTGGGCAATAAGAAAAGATTCGATATTGTAATGGAAGAAGATGCCCAGACATTGGAAGAGGTAACTGTAGTGGCTGTGGGTTACGGTGACGTCAGAAGACGGGACCTGACCGGTTCTATCGGCAAAGCTAATATAAGCGATATGACGAAAACCCCGGAAAACAATATCGCGGAGAGTCTGGGTGGCCGTATTGCCGGTGTACAGGTGACTTCTACCGACGGAGCTTTGGGGGATAACTTCAATATCGTCATCCGCGGAGCGGGTTCGCTGACGCAAAGCACGGCTCCTCTCTATGTAATAGATGGATTCCCGCAGGAAAGTTCCAGCATGAGCGCCCTCAATCCGAATGACATCGCATCTATCGACATCTTGAAAGATGCATCCGCCACAGCTATTTACGGTTCGCGCGGTGCCAATGGTGTCGTTATCATCACTACCAAACAGGGACAGGCCAGCAAGGCGAAAGTAACTTATAACGGAAGCGTCAGCATAAGCAAAGTCAACAAAACGATGGATATGATGAGCGGTTATGATTTCGCTTTGTTACAACAGGAAATCATGTCGGCAGACGACTTCTCCAATTATTATCTGAAAAATGGCGTCACCCTGGAAGATTACAAAACTTTTAGAGATTATGACTGGCAGGATGAAATCTACCGTACAGCCGTCAGCCACAATCACTATGTGGGATTGAACGGCGGTAGCGACAAGATGAAATATTCGGCTTCGCTCTCTTACAGCAATCAGCAGGGTATTGTTATCAATACGGATTTGAGCCGTTATCAGGGACGTTTCAATTTCAGCCAGCAAATCAATAAGAAGATAAAGGTAAATGCGAATGCGAATTTCGCCAGTAACGTGCAGAACGGAGTCAGTCCGTCGGCACAGGCTTCGTCGATGTCTCATTCCTTATTATACAGTGTTTGGGGATACCGTCCGGTTTCTCCGTCGGGTTCCGACCTGTTGGCGGCCATGTATGATGAAGATGTGTCGATGAGCGATGACTATCGTTTCAATCCGGTACTTTCCGCACGGAATGAATACCGTCGCAACACGACTAATCACCTGCAAGCCAACTTAGGAGTGGAATGGGAAATTATCAAGAACCTGAAATTCAAGACTACCGCCGGATATACGGGACGGGACATCAAAAGAGAAGAGTTCAACGGCAGTCAGACCCGTACAGGTAACTCGCATCCTAAGAATACACAAAGCAAGGGTATCAATGCCAAGCTGACTCAACAGGAAACCAGAAATTACCTGAATGAGAATACGTTGACTTATCAGTTCAACAAGAACAAACACAGTTTCAACGCCCTGGCCGGTCTGACTTTCCAGAAATATTCCGACTATACGACCAGCATCACGCAGGATTACATCACGAACGAATCTTTCGGCATGGCTGGTATCGGTAAGAGTGAAGCTACTCCGACAACTACCGCATCGCTGGGCGACAATGCTATGATGTCTTACTTCACCCGTTTCAATTACAATTATAAATCAAAATATTACGCAAACTTTACCATACGTGCCGACGGCTCTTCCAAGTTTGCCAAGGATAATCGCTGGGGATACTTCCCGTCCGGTTCGCTGGCATGGACTTTTTCACATGAGAGTTTTGTAAGCGGGAATCTTCCCTGGCTGTCAAACGGTAAATTACGCGCAAGCTGGGGTCTGACGGGTAACAACCGCATCGGAAATTATGATTATATGGCGCAGCTGATTACACACAGCGACTACTATAAATATCCGTGGGACAGCTCTTTCACTACCGGTTATGTACTGAATTCCATGGCCAACCCCAGCCTGAAATGGGAGACGACCGAACAGTTCGACCTCGGTATCGATCTGGGCTTCCTCAAAGGCCGCATCAACCTGACACTGGACTACTATATCAAAACGACCAAAGACCTGTTATTGAACGCGGAAGTTCCGGCAAGTTCGGGTTATGCCACAGCAACACTGAATATCGGTAAGCTGCGTAACAAAGGTTTTGAAATCACCCTGGAAAGCACCAATATCACAACGAAAGACTTCACATGGAGCTCTAACTTCAACATTGCATTCAACAATAATGAAATTATCGCCCTCAACTCCGGACAGAAAGAAATGCTTAGCTACGTCAGATGGGACAATGCCTACAACAATATGCCTGCTTATATCAGCCGCGTAGGTGAATCTGCCGGAAAACTGTATGGCTACATCTACGAGGGTACTTACAAGTACGACGATTTCAACCAGACCACTAATTCGGACGGCTCCATATCATACAAACTGAAAGACGGAATCCCCAGAATCTCCGACAGTGTGCAACCGGGTGACCCCAGATACAAGAAACTGTCCAACGACGGAACCAACAAAATCACCGACGACGACCGTACCATTATCGGCAACGGACAACCGAAACACACGGGAGGATTCACCAACAACTTTGTCTATAAGAACTGGGACTTGAACATCTTCCTGCAATGGAGCTATGGAAACGATATTCTGAATGCAAACAGAATGGTTTTCGAAAACCCGAGCAACCGGACCAATACGAATATGTTCGCCTCTTACAACAACCGCTGGAGCGCAGCCAATCCTACCAGTGACATGCCGAGAGCGAAAGCTCTGGACGCCAAACATTACAGTTCTCTGTACGTGGAAGACGGCTCTTTCCTGAAGTTAAAGACCATCTCTTTAGGATACAACTTAGGAAGAAAAGCGCTCTACAAACTGGGTATTCAGGCAGCCAGAGTGTACTTCTCCGCTGAAAATATAGCCACCCTCTCGGGATATTCCGGTTCAGACCCGGAAGTTTCCGTCCGCAACAGCGTATTAACTCCCGGATTCGACTGGTCTTCCTGCCCGCGTTCATTCAATGCATCATTTGGCGTAAACATAACATTTTAAAGAGTATTCAACATGAAAAAGATATATCGCAATTTAAAGACCGCTGTACTGGCATTAGGATGTATGTCCTTACTACTGTCATCCTGTTCAGACTTCCTGGATAGAAACCCGCATGATTTCGTCTCTCCCGAAATCTTCTACAAAAATGAAAGTGACTGTATGATGGCACTGGCCGGAGTTTATTGGACACTGGCTACCGACCATGTATACGGTGAGAGGTACTCGAATATCCTATCCAATACCGACGACTTGAGTTACTATGCCCGCCTGAACCAAAGCGGTCAGGTTTATACCAACTCACACAATTCAAGTAATAATGATATTTACCAGACGTGGACGCAGCTCTATTCCGGTATCAACAACGCCAACGTATTATTGGACAATATCGATGCAGCCAACATTCCGGATGCAGCCGTGAAGAACCGCATTAAGGGGGAAGCCAAATTCCTGCGTGCCTACTACCACTTTCTGCTTGTACAGAGCTGGTATGAAGTACCCATCCGCACGGAAACCGTGACCGACATCAATAACAGTTCCCTTGCGGCAACTCCGCATGCAGAAGCCATTGACTGGATTATCAAGGAGATGGAAGACTGCATCGACCTGGTGGATGACTCCAAATACGATCTGTCTCCATCACACGTCAAAAAGACAACTGTTCAAGGCATATTGGCACGCGTCTGCTTATGGCGTGCCGGATCGCCCTCCAATGGCGGCAAGGAGTTTTATGAAAAAGCGGCCAAGTATGCCAAGGCTGTGTATGACTCGCATAAGCACAAGCTATATCAGGGAGATATTTATGCGATCTGGAAAAACATCGCTTCCGACAAGTATGATACGGAATACAATGAAAGTATGTGGGAAGTGGAATTCATCGGTACCCGCGTGGATGGCAAGTTTACCTACTCACGCATAGGAAACACTATCGGAAACTGGCAGGAAAACACTTCTGCTACCGGTAAGGGATATGCCTACGGGTTCTATTGCGGCTCATTGATCTTATGGGATTTGTTCGAGAAAAACCCCGGTGACTTACGTCGCGACTTATCAATGGCTACTTACAAACTCAACACCAGCGACGCTGCCGTATACTGGAAAGATACGGAAATCGTGACACGCCGTTGCGGCAAATACCGCAGGGAATGGACCACTACTTCTCCTAAAGAGAAGAACAACGACCAGATCAACTATCCGGTGCTGCGTTATGCCGATGTGCTGCTCATGCTGGCCGAAGCCGAGAACGAAGCCGGTAAAGCCCCTACTGACCTGGCCTACGATGCAATCAATGAGGTGCGCGAACGTGCCGGAATCGATAAAGTGTAGAACCTGTCATACGCGGAATTCCAACAGGAAGTGCGCGACGAAAGAGCCCGTGAACTTTGTTTCGAAAGCCTGCGCAAGTACGACCTTATCCGCTGGGGAATTTATTATGATGCCGCTCATAACAAACTGACTGAAGCCACGAACGACAAACGGTGGACTACCAGCGGGTATTATAAAGCAGCTAAAGAATATGCAGCCAATACGGAAGAAAGGCATCAGTTCCTGCCTATTCCGATGAAAGAATTGGGAGTGAACTTACTTCTGAAACAAAACTCTTATTGGAGTAACACAGCAGAATAGTCTTATCTCCCGTTTTGAGAAACATTATACCCCCAACAGAAAAACCATGAAACAGCTATTAATTACAGTCCTTTTGTCAGGAAGTTGCGGATTTCTTGCTGCACAGAAAACAGTTAAAACACCTGCCATATATAAACCTGTCCGTACCGAGATGTATAAAAAGGGATGGATAGACTTTAACAAGAACGGGGTGAAGGACATCTATGAAGATCCTTTAGCACCTGTCGATGCACGCATCGAAGATCTGCTCAAGCAGATGACGCTGGAAGAAAAGACCTGTCAGATGGTCACTCTGTATGGGTATAAGAGGGTATTAAAGGATGATCTGCCCACTCCCGAATGGAAGAACCAGTTGTGGAAAGATGGTATCGGAGCCATTGACGAGCACCTGAACGGATTTCAACAATGGGGACTTCCTCCATCGGACAATGAATATGTCTGGCCTGCTTCCCGTCATGCGTGGGCGTTGAATGAGGTGCAGCGGTTCTTTATAGAAGAAACCCGGTTGGGTATTCCTACCGATTTCACCAACGAAGGGATTCGTGGGGTAGAAAGTTACAAGGCAACGAACTTTCCTACTCAACTCGGATTAGGACATACCTGGAATCGGGAACTCATCCGCCAGGTCGGTGTTATCACCGGACGGGAAGCCCGTATGCTGGGGTATACCAATGTTTACGCACCCATACTCGATGTGGGGCGCGACCAGCGGTGGGGACGTTATGAAGAAGTGTACGGGGAGTCTCCTTATCTGGTAGCCGAACTAGGCATTGAAATGGCGCGGGGGATGCAGCAGGATTATCAGGTGGCTGCCACGGGAAAGCATTTCATCGCTTACAGTAACAACAAAGGCGGACGTGAAGGCATGTCCCGCGTTGATCCGCAGATGTCTCCGCGCGAGGTTGAGATGGTTCATGTTTATCCTTTCAAGCGGGTGATCCGTGAAGCGGGATTGCTGGGAGTGATGAGTTCTTACAATGATTATGACGGGTTTCCTATCCAAAGCAGCTATTACTGGCTGACTACCCGCCTGCGCGGAGAGATGGGATTTCGTGGGTATGTTGTTTCCGACAGTGATGCTGTGGAGTATCTTTATACCAAACATAATACTGCCAAGGATATGAAAGAGGCGGTAAGGCAAAGCGTAGAAGCCGGATTAAATGTCCGTTGCACGTTCCGCTCTCCCGATTCTTATGTATTGCCGTTGAGGGAATTAGTGAAAGAGGGAGGATTGAGTGAGGAGGTCATCAATGACCGGGTACGGGATATTCTGCGTGTCAAGTTTTTAGTCGGACTGTTCGATCATCCGTATCAGACAGATTTGAAAGGGGCGGATGAAGAAGTGGAGAAAGCAGAAAACGAGGAAGTCGCCCTGCAGGCTTCCCGGGAATCGATCGTACTGCTGAAAAACGATCAAGACGTGTTACCGCTGGATATTTCAGGTATCAAGAAGATAGCGGTTTGCGGACCGAATGCGGATGAATGTTCTTATGCATTGGGACATTATGGGCCGTTGGCGGTAGAGGTGACTTCCGTACTGAAAGGTATTCAAGAGAAGACGGACGGGAAAGCGGAAGTGCTTTATAGCAAAGGATGCGAACTGGTAGATGCGAACTGGCCGGAATCGGAATTGATTGATTTTCCGCTGACAGAAGAAGAGCAAAAGGAAATAGACAAAGCTGTCAGTCAGGCAAAAGAGGCGGATGTAGCGGTAGTTGTATTGGGAGGCGGACAGCGTACGTGCGGAGAGAACAAATCCCGCAGTAGTCTCGATCTGCCGGGGAGGCAACTTGACCTGTTGAAAGCAGTAGTGGCTACGGGCAAACCTGTCGTACTGGTGCTTATCAACGGAAGACCTTTGTCTATTAACTGGGCTGACAAGTTTGTTCCCGCCATTCTCGAAACGTGGTATCCGGGAGCGAAAGGTGGAAAAGCGGTAGCCGACGTGCTTTTCGGAGATTATAATCCGGGCGGTAAACTAACTGTCACTTTCCCGAAAACAGTGGGACAAATTCCTTTCAATTTCCCGTGCAAACCGTCTTCTCAAATTGATGGGGGGAAGAATCCGGGAATGGATGGCAATATGTCACGTGCCAACGGTGCATTGTATGCTTTCGGATATGGCTTGAGTTATACCTCTTTCGAATATTCCGACCTGAAAATAACTCCGGCAGTTATCACTCCTAATCAAAAGACGTATGTCACCTGCAAAGTGACGAATACAGGCAAACGGGCAGGAGATGAAGTAGTACAGCTCTATGTGCGCGATGTGTTGAGCAGCGTCACTACGTACGAGAAGAACCTGACCGGATTTGAACGAATCCATCTGAAGCCGGGCGAAACAAAGGAAGTTTCTTTTCCCATTGACCGGAAGGCATTGGAATTGCTGAACGCGGATATGCATTGGGTAGTAGAGCCCGGTGATTTCACACTGATGGTAGGGGCTTCTTCTACGGACATTCGTCTGAACGGCACGTTAACGGTGGTTGACCGCATAAACGACTCTACTCCTCAAAGCAAGGAAAATGAATCTCCAATAAGTGCAAGTACGAATCAGGAAATGGTGAATAACGTGGTGGATAACGACCTTACCACTTTTTGGGAGGGAAACAAAGGGGATTACATCACCTTTGCCTTACAGAACGAAGCGAAAGTGGATGGCATTTCCATTGCCTTTCATCGGGACAACGGACTGGAAACCGATTTTGAAATACAGCTTTCCAGTGGTGGCGGACAGTTCCTGACGGTGTACTCCGGCACAGTGAAAGAGTATCATAAGCTGTTGAACTTTCCTTTTAAAGGAACTCCTGCGAGCGACCTGCGTATCGTGTTAGGCAGTGACAGAGTGGGCATTACAGAAATCAAATTACCTCAAATTAAAAAATAAGATATATGAAAACCAGACTATTCCTCTTATTTATTATGTGTCTGTTTATTCTGCCGTCGGCATCAGCACAACAGAAAGAATATTCGTTGTGGTACAGTCAGCCTGCACCTAATGAAGGAGCTGAAAACATTGTAAAGAGTCGCGGATTCCCTTATGACAAATATTGGGAGAGATGGTCTTTACCCATAGGGAACGGATATATGGGGGCTTGCATATTCGGACGCACGGACACGGAGCGTATTCAGTTGACAGAAAAAACATTCGGCGTCAAAGGACCGTACAAGAAAGGGGGCATCGGCAATTTTGCGGAAATATATATAGAGGGTATTCACCATGACCAGCCATTGAACTACAAACGTTCACTGCGCCTCAACGACGCTATCTCCAGGGTAAATTACCAATACGAGGGTGTGAACTATACAAGGGAATATTTCGCCAACTACCCAAGCAATGTAATCGTCGTAAAGCTCAAAGCGGACCAACCCGGAAAGATTTCGTTCACTCTTCGTCCCGTGCTTCCTTACCTGCACGAATATAACGACGAAGGAACCGGACGTACAGGCAAGGTATCAGCGCAGAATGACTTGATTACCCTGACCGGAGATATACAGTTTTTCCGGCTTCCGTATGAAGCGCAGATTAAAGTAATTCCCAGTGGGGGACAGCTAAAAGCGATGAACGACGAATTGGGAAACAACGGAACCATCCGCATACAACAGGCTGACAGCGTAGTGTTACTGATTAATGCACAAACTGCTTATCAACTGAAAAGTTCGGTATTCACGGCATCTCCGGAAAATAAGTTTACCGGAAACGAGCATCCGCACCGTGCTGTCAGCCAATGCATACAAAAAGCGGCCGACAAAGGATATGAGGCATTGTGCAAAGAGCATATAGCCGATTACCAGTCTCTCTTCAGCCGGGTGGACTTGCGTCTTTGTGATGAGACTCCCAGTATACCGACTGACAGCCTGTTGCACGACTATCAGAGAGGAAAAGAAAGTTTATATATGGATGAATTATTGTTCCAGTACGGACGTTATTTATTAATCGCTTCGTCGAGAAAGGGTTCGTTGCCACCCCATCTCCAGGGAGCATGGAGCCAGTATGAATATGCGCCCTGGTCCGGAGGCTACTGGCATAACATCAATATACAAATGAATTACTGGGCTGCCTTTAACACGAATCTGGCGGAAGTATTTATTCCTTATGTGGAATACAATGAGGCTTTCCGTCAATCGGCCAACGAGAAAGCGACAGGTTATATCAAAAAGAATAACCCTGACGCCTTATCGGCCATCCCCGAAGAAAACGGATGGACCATCGGAACGGGGGCAAACGCTTTCTCAATAGATAGCCCCGGCGGACATTCGGGACCTGGAACGGGAGGATTCACCACCAAATTATTCTGGGATTATTATGATTTCACCAGGGATGAGGATATACTGAAGAGACACTCTTATCCCGCCATGCTGGGTATGGCCAAATTTCTTTCGAAAACTCTGAAACCGACAGAGGAAGGATATTTGCTGGCCGACCCGTCTTCTTCGCCTGAACAATATCATAATGGTACAACCTACCAGACGAAAGGTTGTGCATTCGATCAGGGAATGATTTGGGAGAGTTTTCATGATGTATTGAAAGCAGCGGATATCTTAAAAGAGGAGTCGCCTTTCCTCCGGACGATAAAAGAGCAGATTGGCAAACTGGATGCCATCCAAATTGGAGAATCGGGGCAGATAAAAGAATATCGTGAAGAAAAAAAGTATAGTGACATCGGAGATCCGCGCCATCGCCATATTTCGCATTTATGCGCACTCTATCCGGGTACGCTGATTAATGCGGAGACTCCTGAATGGTTGAAGGCGGCTACCGTAACTTTAAACAACCGGGGAGATAAATCGACAGGATGGGGTGTCGCCCATCGTTTAAACTTATGGGCACGGGTAAAAGACGGGGATATGGCGTACCAACGATACCAGCTGTTATTGAAGAAGTATATCCTTGAAAACCTGTGGAATATGCACCCGCCTTTCCAGATTGACGGAAACCTGGGAGGGACTGCCGGAGTAGCAGAAATGTTGATTCAAAGTCATGAAGGGTATATCAACCCTCTCCCCGCCCTGCCGGCTGCATGGAGAGACGGAAGTTATGAAGGTTTGGTAGCCCGGGGAAACTTTGTAGTTTCCGTTTTCTGGAAACAGGGGCTCATGACTCAAATGAATGTCTTATCCAGAGCGGGTGGCGAATGCGTCATTCAATACAAGGATATTGCCAATTTTACAATCAAAGACGCCAAAGGAAAGAAAGTGAAAACTATCCGGGAAAGTAAGAACCGGATCAGATTTGCCACCCAAAAAGGAAATACCTATTACTTAAACCATTAATAAAAGATATGAGACTGAAAAAACAAATAGCTATTCTGGCACTGGGAGCAGGTTTCGCCGCCTGCACTCCCCAACCGGCAACCAACCTCATTGAAGATAATATGGAGTTTGCACAGCAACAGCTCCGGTTTGCTTTTGATGAGATAGATTATGCCATCGTCAATGAGTCACCCGAAAGCCGCGCGAAACGGGAAAAGAACGGTTGGGGAGAACTGACCAACCCCCGCAATTCGGAACCGGACGGGACACTGAACCTGGTGCCGTCCAAAGACTGGACAAGCGGATTCTTTCCGGGAGAACTTTGGTTCCTTTACGAATATACCCAAAACAATTTCTGGAAAAAGAAAGCCCAGCAACATACTGATATATTAGAGAAGGAAAAGATGAACGGAAGTACTCACGACATGGGTTTTAAAGTCTATTGCAGCTTTGGCAACGGATACCGTCTGACGCAAGATGAACACTATAAGGAGGTCTTGCTGCAATCAGCACGCACGCTCGCTACACGCTTCAAACCGGCGGCAGGGATTATCCGGTCGTGGGATCATAGTACGGCCAAATGGGCATGTCCGGTGATTATTGATAATATGATGAACCTTGAACTACTGTTCTGGGCTACTAAGGAGAGCAAAGACTCTACGTTTTACCGGATAGCGGTCGATCATGCAAGAACTACGATGAAGCATCATTTCCGGCCTGATTTCAGCAGTTATCATGTGATAGATTATGATACAATTACAGGGCAGGTATTAAAAAAGAATACTCATCAGGGCTTTGCCGATGAATCTGCCTGGTCACGCGGACAGGCATGGGCGCTCTACGGATATACGATGTGTTATCGCGAAACCCGGTTACCGGAGTTTTTGGAGCAGGCTCAAAACATAGAGAAGTATCTCTTTACTCATCCCAATATGCCGGAGGATCTTATTCCTTACTGGGATTTCGATGCGCCCGGCATACCCGACGAGCCACGTGATGTTTCAGCGGCTACGGTCATCGCTTCGGCACTTTATGAACTTAGCTTGTATGATCCTGAAAAGGGTGAACGCTACAGGAGCAATGCGGATAAGATCATAGAGAACCTGACGAAGCATTATCGCGCTACGCTAAAGAAAGACAACGGTTTCCTGTTATTGCACAGCACGGGGACCAAACCGACTAATACGGAAGTGGACGTACCTATTGTCTATGCCGACTATTATTTCATAGAAGCGTTGATGCGTAAAAACAAATTAGAAAAAACGGGTAAACTGTTTTAATCTTAAATCATATCGGTAAGAAAAACGGAGGATTTAATTGTTTAAACTAACGGATAAAAACATGAAGAAATCTGCTAAATTATGGATGGTCATTCTCTTCCTATTCACCGGAGCAGGAAGGGTAACTGCGCAAATTCCATCTACCAGAATATACGACGGAAAGAAACTGGCTAAGGTAAAAGCCCGTATGGAGTCGAAAGAATATGCGTCTGCCATCACTAAATTGATGAATGAGGCGGACAAAGCCCTGAAAAGTAAACCTGTCTCCGTGATGGATAAAACGATGGTTGCGGGTAGCGGGGACAAACACGACTACGTTAGCATGGGACCTTACTGGTGGCCCGATCCGACGAAGCCCGACGGTCTGCCTTACATCCGCAAAGACGGAGTACGCAACCCTAATGCAACCAGTGACTGTACGAACATCGGAAAGACAATTAATGATATATCGACTTTAGGAATCGCCTACTATTTCTCCGGCAATGAGAAATATGCAGCCAAAGCTGCTGAACTCACCCGTATCTGGTTTCTGAACCCTGAAACTCGCATGAATCCCAACATGAATTATGCACAAATGATTCCGGGACATAATGAGAACAAGGGCAGAGGATTCGGCATGATTGATGTTTATGCGTTTATCAATTTACTGGATGCAGTGGAGATGATGAATACTTCCACCGACTTTACAATAGCAGACCGTTCCGGTCTGAAAGATTGGTTTACCGATTATCTGGAATGGATTCGCACCAGTCCTGTAGCCGACGAGGCAAGGACATCTGAAAATAATCATGGAGTATCTTTCGACGTGCAACAAACGGTATATGCGCTCTTCACCGGAGATTCCGTCCTGGCACGGAAGACAATCAGTGAGTTTGCAAAGTTACGATTGTTCCCACAAATCGAACCCGACGGCAGACAGCTTAGAGAACTGGAGCGCACCAACGGACTTAGTTACACAAACTACAATCTGGCTCTTATAATGGATATGTGTGCAATCGGCCATACATTAGGTATAGATGTCTACAACAGCACTTCCAAAGACGGGCGCTGCATCGCGAAAGCATTGAAGTATATGGCTTCTTTTATCGGAAAGCCACAAAGTGAGTTTCCATACCAGCAAAGCAGGGATTGGGAAAAAGAGTTGCAAACAAGTTGTTGGATATTGCACCGTGCTTCTTTCTATGACAATAAATCGGGTTGGGAGGAGATCTGCCAAAAATATTTGAAGCCATCCAGTACGGACAGAAGGCGATTGTTATATAGTTTAGAATAATTCAATAGGTATATTATAAATATTACACGACATTGGAATAGATTAAGATGTTTCTGAATAAGATATTACCAGATTCTGACAAGATTGGGTAATGTCTTATTTTTATAATGAGGAAAATTGTTACCTTTGTTATATCTTATATTTACAATAAGATCAAATCTAATTTTTCCTCTTATGAAAATAATTAAAGCTGCCCGCATCGTTACCCTCATTACCGGACTAGTAGTAGCCGGAGTGTTCTTTTCATCCCCTGTTTCTGCCCAGGACATTTCGGGAACCTGGCATGGAAAACTTTCCATTCCCACCGGTTCACTGACTATTGTATTCCATATCAGTCAAACAGGACAGGGAACTTATGTGACGACATTGGACAGCCCCGACCAGGGAGCTAACGGCATAAAGACGCAGACTACTTCTTTCAATGATTCTATATTGACAATCCAGATACCCATTATCCATGCCTCTTACAAAGGAAAATTGGATAGTAATCAAACAATCAGTGGGACGTTTACACAGGGAATGCCTATTCCGTTGAATTTGGAAAAGGGAGAAGCCAGCCGCCCCAAGCGCCCGCAGGAGCCTCAACCGCCTTTCCCCTACAAAAGTGAAGAGGTCATTGTGAGGAATGAGCAGGATGGCATCAACCTTGCCGGAACATTGACTCTTCCCCAAAAGGGAACTAAGTTTCCGGCAGTGGTTATGGTGACAGGGAGCGGTGCACAGAACCGGGATGAAGAAATCATGGGACACAAGCCTTTCCTCGTCATCGCCGATTATCTGACCCAGAACGGGATTGCCGTACTTAGATGTGATGATAGGGGAACTGCCGCTTCACAAGGTAATCATGCAACAGCTACCAATGAGGATTTTGCCACAGATACGGAGGCTGCTATCAATTATCTGCGCAGCAGAAAAGAAATTAATGCGAAGAAAATCGGTATCATCGGACATAGTGCAGGTGGAATCATTGCATTCATCGTTGCAAAAAAAGATCCGTCGATCGCATTTGTCGTTTCATTGGCAGGAGCCGGTGTGAGAGGTGACAGCCTGATGTTGAAGCAGGTAGAGTTAATCTCTAAGTCTCAAGGAATGCCGGATGCCGTTTGGCAGGGGGTGAAACCGTCTATCCGAAACAGATACGCCATACTGCAACAAACGGATAAAACTCCAGAAGAGTTACAGAAAGAATTGTATGCAGACGTTACCCAAACAATGTCTCCCGAACAATTGAAAGATTTAAATACCATCCAGCAGATATCTGCGCAAATCAGTTCGATGACTTCTCCGTGGTATCTGCATTTTATGCGATATGACCCGGCCGAAGACTTGAAGGAACTAAAATGTCCGGTTCTGGCACTGAACGGAGAAAAAGACATTCAAGTGGATGCCGCCATGAACCTGACCGCCATCCAAGAAAGAATCACTGGAAATGGAAATAAAAATGTAACTATCAAAGCCTATCCCAACTTAAACCATCTGTTTCAGACTTGCGAAAAAGGAACACTGGCGGAATACGGGCAACTGGAAGAAACCATCAGCCCGGAAGTTTTAAAGGATATCATGGAATGGATAAAGAAACAATAAGCCCATTTACGATATACCTTTCAGACGACATTTCTTAATATCACATCGTCATTCTTTCCAATTCTTGCAAATATTTGAAGAATTTGCAAGAATTGGAAAGAAAAACGTTATATTTGTAGGTCCCAATATAATATAAACAAGTGATAGTATGATTGAACTTCCACCTCAAATAAGTCAGAAAGAATATTTAAGTGTTCTTCTGACTGAACCGCTTGAAAAACTCAAAGCAATCATAGAAAAAAACAATGATAAGTATAGTTATTGGTCTGATGTAAAATATCAAAGGACTCCTGATGGAATATCCAATAAAGAATTGTGGTGCTACATAAAAGCATCACGAAAAGCAAAACGAATGATCGTATGGAAAAAGTATGGTATATCTATCAGTATAACCAATGCCATGCAACGAATGTGTCACGAGTTTGATATGAACTTCGGTGGTTCCTGGGGAAGTAGTTCAATCATCCCAGCAGAAAACAAAGAACAATATCTAATTAGTTCATTAATGGAAGAAGCCATATCTTCCAGCCAAATGGAAGGAGCCGCAACTACCAGAAAAGTAGCAAAGGAGATGTTGAGAAAAAGCCTTTCTCCACAAGACAAGTCTCAACAGATGATATTCAACAATTATCAGACCATACGCTTTATAACTCAACATATAAATACCCCGTTATCGTCTGGGCTATTACAACAAATTCATGTCTTAATGACCGAAAAGACATTAGAAAACCCAGCTGATGCCGGGAGATACAGAACGAATGACGAAGTAGTGGTGGAAGATGCCATATCACATGAAGTAGTACATACCCCTCCTCCATATGAAGACATTCTTCCGTTTATTGAAGATTTATGTACATTCTTCAATGAAAACAATCCCAAAGTATTTATTCATCCGATCATTAGAGGCATTATCATTCATTTTATGATTGCCTATATGCATCCTTTTGTGGATGGAAACGGACGTACAGCAAGAGCCCTATTTTATTGGTATATGCTAAAAAGTGGCTACTGGTTGACTGAATACTTATCTATTTCAAGGGTTATTGCCAAATCAAAAAAGTCCTATGAAAATGCTTACTTATACACGGAAGCAGATGAGAAAGACATGGGATATTTCATAGCTTATAACCTTCGGGTGCTGGAGCTTGCCTTTAAAGAACTACAAACTTATATTAAACGTAAATTAGACCAGAAACATCAGGCATCTGTATTCTATAAATTAGATAATATCAACGAACGCCAGGCAGATATTCTTAGGCTTATTAATGATAATCCTAAAATATTATTCACCGTGAAAG